>Ga0302176_10000005_pt1 | contig 256686 bp, 209 predicted proteins | sample I_Palsa_E1_1_FD_198787 | JGI IMG/M metagenome (GOLD analysis project Ga0302176, IMG submission 198787) | Peat permafrost microbial communities from Stordalen Mire near Abisko, Sweden - I_Palsa_E1_1 | ecosystem: Environmental > Terrestrial > Soil > Palsa > Peat permafrost | place: Sweden...
TTGAAGCCAACGCCTTCGATCTGCTCAAGGATTATTCTTCCTCCGGCAGTCGCTATGACACCATCGTCCTCGACCCGCCGGCCTTCGCCAAGACCAAGCGCGACCTCGATGCCGCCTTGCGCGGCTATAAAGAACTCAACCTGCGCGCCCTGAAGATGCTTCGCCCCGGCGGAGTCCTAGTCACCTGTTCCTGCTCTTATCACGTCAGCCAGGCCGATTTTATCGGGGTACTCGCCGACGCAGCCCGTGATGCCCACCGCACGTTGCGGCTAGCCGAGGTTCGCGGACAGGCCAAAGACCATCCAATCCTGCTAAACGTGCCAGAAACTGCTTACCTGAAGTGCATCATCGCCATCGTAAGCGAATGAAAATAAAGCGAATACTTACATTGACAATGACACGCTCATATTTTATGCTTCTTTTGTGCTGAATAGACATCCAAGTTATAGAACCGGCACCGCCGAATTTCTAAGAACCAGCACAAAAGAAGGAGATCACCATGACCGTACTTACCCGTTTTGAGCCTTTCCGTGAGTTTTCCACCCTGCAGGACCGCATCAACCGCGTGTTCCGCGAGTCCTATGCCCCAGCTGGCCAGGATGAATCTTTGACCACTTCGAGCTTCGCCCCCGCCGTCGACGTTTACGAAGACGAGCACAGTGTGACGTTGAAGATCGAAGTCCCGGGCATCGACGAGAAAGACATCGACGTGCGCATCGAGAACAACACCCTCACCGTGCACGGCGAGCGCAAGATCGAAAAAGAAGAGAAAGAAGAGAATTACCGTCGAGTAGAGCGCCAGTACGGCAGTTTCACCCGCACCTTCACTCTGCCCACCACCGTGGATTCCGAGAAGGTCTCGGCCAACTACGACAAGGGCGTGCTGAAGATCACGCTGCCGAAGAAGGCCGAAGCCAAGCCGAAGCAGATCAAGGTCGATGTGGGCGGCGCCAGAGTGGAAGCCGAGAAGACCATTGAAGCCAAGCAGCCTGGCAAAGCCGCGTAACGCTTTGATTGGCTCGTGTGGGGACGGGCACTCTTGCCCGTCCAGGTCGAGCGAAGCTCAACTTGCTTTTGGCGGGAAGCGGCAGGATCGCCGCTTCCCGTTTTGTTTCACTGAGAGCTTGGCTCGGCGAAGGCGTTGGTTCACAATGCTTGTAGGACACAGAATCCGTGAAAGAAACGCTGGAAGCAATCAATCAGATGCAGGCCGATGGCATCATTGGAAAGTACGCCATTGGCGGTGCGGTCGGCGCGACTTTTTATCTTGAACCCGCGTCCACTCTCGACGTGGACATATTTGTTACGCTTCCGACCGTCCCTGGGGGATTATTACTCAGCCTGAGCCCGATCTACGAGTATCTGAAGACCAAGGGCGGGAGGCTGGAGGACGAGCACATAGTGATTGGAGGCTGGCCCCTTCAATTTCTTCCGGCGAACAATGATTTGGAGCGCGAGGCTCTGGCTGAAGCGGTTCCGGCGAACGTAGAGGACGTCGAGACGTGGGTCATGACAGCCGAACACTTGGCTGCCATTGCACTCCGCACCGGAAGACCCAAGGACCACAACCGCATCTTGCAGTTCATCGAGCAGCGCGCGATGGACCCGAAAAAGTTGCAACTGATCGTCGCCCGTCACAATCTGAACTCAAAGTGGGAGCAGTTCGAACGGAAATTCCTGGAAGGAAAACATGGCTAAGTCGAAAATGCGCGAACGGCTAGCTTCGCTCAGTTTTTCCGAGAAGGTGAAGATCTTAGAAAAACTGCGTGATCGCAGCCGGACAATCGAAGCAAGCGGACTTAGGCCGAAGGCCACGCTCGGCGCCCCGAAGAAGGGCAACTGAGGGACTTAGCGGAATACTGATCGATCAGATTGACCTCACCTGAAACACAACAGGACAAATGGTAAGCCATCATCTGAGGAATTAAGACAATGCCAATCCGTTGGGACAAATTCACTGTAAAAGTGCAGGAAGCCGTCCAGCGCGCGAACGATCTCGCCTCCGAGCACGGAAATCCCGAGCTTCTGCCCGTTCATCTGCTCGCCGCCCTGCTCGAAGACAAAGAAGGCATCGTGCCGCCGGTGCTCGAAAAAATCGGCATCGGTCCGCAAGCGGTGCTTAGCGACATCTATCGCGAAATCGAGAAGCTTCCCAAGGTTTCCGGACAGGCGACGCAAGCCACGCTCTCGAACGCCGCCAACAAACTGCTCGAGCAAGCCTTCAAAGAAGCGTCCAACTTTAAGGATGAATACGTTTCCACCGAGCACCTGCTTCTCGCCATCACGCACCTCAAGGGCGATGCAGCCCAGCAGATTCTCGCCCGTCACGGCGCCACTAACGATGCCATTTTGAAAGCCCTGATTGCCGTCCGCGGCTCGCAGAAAGTCACCGACCAAAATCCCGAAGCAAAGTACCAGGCCCTCGAACGCTACGCTCGCGACCTCACCGAGCAAGCGCGCCGCGGCAAACTCGATCCCGTCATCGGACGCGACGAAGAAATTCGCCGTGTCGTCCAAGTTCTCTCCCGGCGCACAAAAAATAATCCTGTGCTCATCGGCGAACCTGGCGTGGGCAAAACCGCCATCGTCGAAGGCCTCGCGCAGCGAATCATCTCCGGCGATGTGCCCGAAGTACTCAAGAATAAGCGCGTGGTCGCGCTCGATCTCGGCGCCATGCTGGCCGGAGCAAAATATCGCGGCGAATTTGAAGACCGCCTCAAGGCCGTCCTAAAAGAAATTGAAGACTCGCAGGGCCAGATCGTTCTCTTCATCGACGAACTTCATACGCTGGTCGGCGCCGGAGCCGGCGAAGGCGCAATCGATGCCTCCAACATGCTCAAGCCCGCGCTCGCTCGCGGAGAGTTGCGTGCCATCGGTGCAACCACGCTCAACGAGTACCGAAAGTACATCGAGAGAGACGCAGCCCTCGAGCGCCGATTCCAGATTGTTTTCGTCGGCGAGCCCAATGTCGAAGACACCATCGCCATTCTGCGCGGCCTGAAAGAAAAATACGAAGTACATCACGGCGTTCGCATCAAGGATTCCGCGATCGTCGCCGCCGCCACGCTCTCGCATCGCTACATCTCCGACCGCTTTTTGCCAGACAAGGCCATCGACTTAATCGATGAAGCCGCAGCCTCAATTCGCATCCAGATCGATTCGCTTCCTACTGATATCGATCAGCTAGAGCGGCGTGCCACGCAACTCGAAATCGAAAAGCAGGCGCTGAAGAAAGAAGACGATGCGAATTCCCGCGAGCGTCTGTCCATCATAGAGAAGGAACTCGCCGGGATCCGTGAGAAATCGACCGCGCTCAAGGCCAATTGGAAAAAAGAAAAAGATCTGATCGCCCGCTCGCGCGAGCTGAAAGAAAAACTCGAGAAGCTGAAAATTGAGGAGCAGGCCGAAGAGCGCAAAGGAAATCTGCAGCGTGTTGCAGAAATACGCTACGGATTGTTGCGCCAAGCCGAGGAAGAGTTAGCCCAACTGAGTGCAAAAATCGACGGCAAAGCTGCCGGTGCTCCGCGCATGCTCAGAGAAGAAGTGGACGAAGAAGACATCGCCCGTATCGTTTCCAAATGGACCGGCATTCCCGTCTCGAAGATGCTCGAAGGCGAAGTGAAGAAGCTGGTCACCATGGAAGATCGCCTGCGCCAGCGAGTCGTCGGACAGGATCAGGCTCTCGAGCGCGTGGCCAACGCCATTCGCCGCTCTCGCGCAGGACTCAGCGATCCCAAGCGCCCCATCGGCTCATTTATTTTTCTCGGCCCAACCGGCGTTGGCAAAACTGAGCTCGCCCGCGCCCTCGCAGAGTTTCTCTTCGACGACGAGCGCGCCCTGCTGCGCATCGACATGTCCGAATACATGGAGAAGCATTCAGTCGCGCGCTTGATCGGCGCGCCTCCCGGCTACGTCGGTTACGAAGAGGGAGGCCAGCTCACGGAACAAGTCCGCCGCCGTCCTTACGCGGTCGTGCTGTTCGACGAGATCGAGAAAGCGCATCCCGACGTCTTCAACGTTCTGCTGCAGGTGATGGACGACGGCCGCCTCACCGACGGCAAAGGCCGCGTCGTCGACTTCAAGAACACCATTCTCATCATGACCTCGAACATCGGGTCGAGTTATCTGCAACCCGATCACGTGCAAACTCCCGAAGAGTTTGAGAAGGCCAGCGAACAGGTGGTGAACGCGCTGCACGGCCACTTCCGGCCCGAGTTTCTGAACCGTGTCGACGACATCATCGTTTTCAAGCCGCTCGGCAAGGAGCAGTTGGTCAAGATCATCGAGTTGCGGCTAGAAGACCTGCGCCGCCTGCTCGCCGATCGCAAAATCTCAATCGAACTCACCGACGGCGCGAAAGAATTATTATTCACCGAAGGCTACGACCCGAACTTCGGAGCGCGCCCGCTGAAGCGCGCCATTCAAAAGCTCATTCAGGATCCACTCGCGTTAAAGATTTTGGATGGAGCGATTCTGCACGGCGATCACATCATCGTCGATGCCGACAAGAAAGCCGGCAAGATGAAATTCGAAGTCAGCAAGCGCGTCGGAGAAAAAGAGCCGGCGAAAGCAAAACGGTAAAAGCAGTTGGATTGTCGTGCGAGCGGTCGAATGTTGTATAGCCATTAGAACTGTCGTCCCGAGCGCAGCGAGGGATCCTGGTGTTTGCCGGTAGCGGCGACACTGCCGAGGCAAGCAAAAACCAAGATCCCTCGTTGGCGCTCGGGATGACAGTGCGCTTTACTTTTTGTGGCACACTAGTTCCATGCCCAGTCTCACTCTCGGCGACTTCGAACTCAGCATCTTCTCCGACGGCACCTACCCGCTCGACGGCGGAGCATTCTTCGGCGTTGTTCCAAAGATCATGTGGTCGCGCAAAGTTGCCTCCGACGAAAGAAATTACGTTCAGGCCGGTCTCAACTCGCTGCTCATTCGCACGGAGCATCCGCGCACCGGCAAACAAAACGTGCTGGTTGAAACCGGCATGGGCAACAAGCTTTCCGATCGCATGGTCAAGTTCTACGGCCAGCCCGCACAATTGCTCGCCAATCTAGCCGCTGGCGGAGTCGCTCCCGAAGACATCGACATCGTCATCAACACTCACCTGCATTTCGACCACTGCGGCTGGAACACGATTCGCAATAACAAAGACGGCAAGATCGTCCCAACATTTCCGCGCGCGAAATATTACGCGCCGGAAGGCGAGTGGCAATACGCGCGCCGTCCCAGCGAACGCGACGCCATCAGCTACATCCCCGACAACTACGACCCGCTGGTCCAGAGCGGTCAGATGACGCTGCTCAAGGGTGGCGAAGAAATCATCCCCGGCATCTCCGTGAAAACTTTTTCCGGCCACACCGCGCACATGCAAGCCGTGATCGTCGAAAGCGGCGGCCGCACCGTCTGCTACACCTCCGACCTGATCCCCACGACGGCGCACATCGACATCACGTGGGGCATGGCTTTCGACCTCTACCCGCTGCAGACCATCGAGAGCAAGAAGCAGTACTACGCGAAAGCGATCCCGGAAAAGTGGGTGACCGTGTTCACGCATGATGCGAACACACCTTGGGCGTATGTGGAAAAGGATGAAATAGGAAAGATGGTAACGCGAGGAATTTAGACCGCCTGTCGGGCGAGCACGCCCGCGCCGCACAATCGTGCTTCGAAGAATTCTTCCACTCGCCCCAAAATGTCGACCGCGCTCTTCGATTCATAGATCGCCTTGCGCAGCGCCGCTCCGCCCGGCACACCGTGCGTGAACCACGAGGCGAACTGCTTCATCTTCCCGACCGCGTCCGGAAGTTCTTCTTCGATGAGCATCGAGAAGTAGGTGCGGATCATCTGGTAGCGATCGGCCTCGGTGGGTTCGTCGTAGAGCTTCTGTTCCGTACAGTACTGCTCAATCTGCCGGAAGATCCACGGGTTCGATGGCGCCATGCGCCCGATCATTACCGCATCGCAACCAGTCTGCGTGACCATGGCGCAGGCGTCCTCGGGCGTGCGGATATCGCCGTTGCCGATCACCGGAATCTTCACCGCATCCTTGATCGCGGCAATCCACTCCCAACGCGCCTGGCCGCTATAACCCTGTTCGCGAGTGCGCGCGTGTAGCGCGACCGCCGCCAGCCCGCACGACTCTGCCATGCGAGCAAGTTCCACGCAGACGATTTCGTCGTCACTCCATCCGGCGCGAAACTTCACCGTGAACGGGATCGTCACCGCAGCCCGCACCGCCTCGAAAATGCGGCCGATCGCCGGCAGATCGCGCAGCAGGCCGGAGCCTCCGTTGCACTTCACAACTTTCTTTGCCGGGCATCCCAGATTCAAATCGACCAGATCGAAGCCGAGTCCTTCAACCATGCGCGCCGCTTCAGCCATCACCTGCGGGTCACTGCCAAAAAGTTGCGCTGAGATCGGATGCTCGTCCTCGTAGAAGTGCAGATAACGCTTGGCCTTCTGATCTTTCTTACGCAACACGCCGTCGGCCGACGTGAACTCGGTCATGATCAGCCCGCACCCACCGAGGTTGCGAATGAACCGCCGGAACACCGTATCGGTAACACCAGCCATCGGCGCAAGCACAGTCGCCGGCGCGATAGTCACGCCACCGATGGACAAGTTCACGGGCACTGGCACCAGTGGCGCTGATCGCCGTGCAACCGTTTCCGCCGCACCCGAGTTGTCCCAAGACTTACGCACAGTTCTATTCTACTTGGCCCGTCCAAACAAAAGCCCCCGCCGCAAAGCGAGGGCTGTTTTTCGGTATATCCGTGACAATCCGCGTGAATCCGTGGCAAAGGGTTATTTCTTTGCCGTCTCGGCCGTGGCAGGAGCATTCTTCGCGTACTTGCGCCGGAAGCGCTCCACGCGGCCAGCAGTATCCATCAGCTTCTGTTTGCCGGTAAAGAACGGATGGCAGGCGGAGCAGATTTCTACGCTGATATCTCCCTTATGGGTCGACCGGGTCACAAAAGCATTGCCGCACGCGCAATGCACACGCACGTCGTTATAAGCGGGATGGATGGCAGGTTTCATATGGGTTACACCTTGGCTTTCAAGCATCAATACGAGTCTTAGATTCTACCGGAATGCCCCCGGATTCAGCAATCCCAGCCCTCAGCTGTCAGCTGTCGGTTCTCAGCCCGGTGCCATTCTCTCAACTGCAGCTCCGAGCCATCAAGCATGGGACACTCAAGGAGTTGAGACCTGAAGCTGACAGCTGATAGCTGACAGCTCAGAATCTAAACAAATACGACACCTTCACAAAAAACTGCCGGCTGTCGTTGATGTACCCCTTCGCCGTGTAGAGTCCCGCCAGAGGATCTTGCGACAAGCTGCGATCCAGGTTCTGCAAGTCGCTGTTATATCCCACATAAATCGCCGTGCCCGGATGCACCAGATAGGTCAGCAGAAAATCGGCGTTGAACTGCTTCTCTGTGGGCAAGTACGTATACGGATAGAACGTAGTGCCAGGCGTGTTCGCCAAAACCGAGTTGTATTGCATAATCACGCGCAGTGAAAGCTGCGGAGTAAACTGCCAGTTCCACTTGCTGCGCACAATGTGATTGTTGAAAATGCCTTTTCCAAGTGAACTGCCTGGGGGAAGTTGGGAGAGCGCAAAAAGATATTCGTTCTCTGTCGCCCGCAAGCGCTCAAACAGGTAAGTATTTTCAATCTTCAACGGCTTTGCGGGATGAAACGTCAGCGACGCCGACGCGGTATTCAATCGCGATAGAAGAGACTGCGGCGCTGCGGTTGGCGCAGGCACAAAGTTCGCTCCATCTCCCCACGCATACTCCGCATCCATCAATACCTTCGGAAAGTAGCCAGTCTCAAAGCGAGATTCGCTGAGGTGCTCGTGGTAGTCCTGATTCTGCGTTATTCCCGGCAGGCCGATGAAAGCGAAATCCTGCGGCCTTAACCGCTCCCGCAACTCTTGGTAGGGCTCCAGCCAAATGAAGGTCTGCCCCCGGCCTTCGATTCTCAGATATGGGTCGTAATACGTGTCCAGCCGGTTGCCTTCGTGATCGAAGACGTAGCGCTGCCGCATCGATGGCCCCCAGTCTAAGATCCAGCCTTTCTTGGGACGGAAGCGGTAGTAGATCGTATTGTTGAGCCAGCGGATATCCACGCGATTCACGAACCCCGGCACAGTCACGAACCCCGGACTGATGTCGGAGTAAGTGCCGATGTAATTGAAGTGCAGGCCGCTGCGCCGGACTTCCACCTTGTCCGCCGGGCCCGCATAATGGCTTCCGTTTCCGACATTGCCTGAGCTGAAGGGATAAAGCCCGTATTCGCAGGTGTTTTCCAGATTGCCGATGTTCAGCCCCTGCAGGTTGCTCGAACCCACCACCGCCTGCGCATCCAATGTCCAACTGGCATTGAAGCGCAGCCGGGTGTCGATTCCGCCCACGCGATTCGACTCACCCGTAGCTGGACATTCCCAATCGGTAAAAATCAGGCCCACGCTCGATTGCTTGAAAATATCGCGGTTCAACCGCGCAATCGTGAAGTACGACCGAATGCCGGATAGATTATCCGAGCATTCGGGAGGAATAGTGGTCGTTTCAGCCGCTGGGCAAAAGCTTGGCACCGCTAGTCCTGGCCCGCGGTCATCGGTCGACATCAAGCCCACTGAATACGGACCTTGCTTCCCCGTCAACCGGATTCCTGCCGATGGGTCCTGAATATTGCGCGTGAAAAACAAATCGAGGGGCGTGCGGAAGTAGTCCGCGTTTTCCAAAAAGAAAGGCCGCTTCTCGGGAAAATACACTTCGAAGCGCTGGTTCACCGTGATCTGCGGATCTTCCGATTCCACCTGGCTGAAGTCCGGACTCGCGGTCAGATCCAGAACGAAGTGATCGTGGATCACAAACTTGGCGTCCATTCCGAACTGGCCTTGAGCGTCCGCGTTTTGAAAATATGGATTGTAGGGGTCGCGCGTGTCGAGTGCACGAAAGCCCCGCATAATTCCATAAGGAATCAGTTCGATGTCGCGCCCCGGCGAAATTCCTTCCAATCCATAAAGCGTCGCTGCCTGTCCCAACCTGCCCGCCACTTTGTACGAAACCTGCGGCCAGAATGCGTCCTCGTTTTTGCGAACGATTCCGCGATACAAAAGAATTCCCCACTCCTGCTCTTTTGTCGCCGGGAAGCGCAGGCTCTTGAATGGAATCGCCATCCACACCACGTAGCCGCGGCTGGTCACTTTGCCCTGCGAATCCCAAACCGCGTCCCAAGACTTATCCCAGTTGCCGCCCGTTTCCTGGTGTGCGGTCTCGGTATAAATCGCGTCCCACTGAATGCCCAGCGGAGTCGTCTGAAACTCATACGCGCGACGCCGGTCGTGAAAGGTATCGAACATGACGGCGACTTCGTCATCATCATCTATGTCCTCACGCCGCGACATTCGCGCCCGCACCTTCGTCGGATCATCGAAGCATACAAATACTACGTATAGATTCTTCTGGTCGTAGCCGAGGTAAGCGGCTGTCTCCTCCGAGACCATCTCTCCATCATGAGGATTGCGTTGCACAAAGCCCGTCACTTTCGCCATCTGCTGCGCGATCTCGCTTCCGGGCTTCATCTCCAGGAAATCCTCCAGGGCCGGAGCGTGCGGCAGCCTCGGAATGGTCAGAGCCGGTGGCGCAATCGCAGGTTTCGGCGCGGGCTTCGCCTCAGGATTCTTTATTGCCGGTTCCGGCAACTGGGCTGATGGCGAGGGATACTGCGTTGACGGTGGTTTCTGTTCCTGCTGCGCGGAGTTCGAGTCCGGCGGAGGAGGATTCTGCGGCGTAGTCTGCGAATTCTGTCCCGACACATCTTGCGCCGAAGCTGGCTCCTGCGCTACAGCCGCGGTCTGCGGCGGGGAAGCGCTACACTCCAGGCTTCCGGCAAGCACCATTCCTGCTGCAACCAGAAACCCGGCAAGCCCTCGGACTGCGAAACAGCTAAGACGCAAACGCAACGCTCCCTTTTAGATTCCCGCCATGTTTCAGAGGAATCCAGCAAGATACACCATGCGGAGGCCATAGGACACAGGGAAGCGTTGTCTTTAAGGTTTACCGAACACGGTTGGAGAAAATCTTCGGCAGGTTTGGGAGTCGAGAAAAAATGCTCCGCTCGCGCGTGGCTGGTTGGAATTGCATGGCCAAGCACAAATCTCACGAGCCTAGAACAAGGAACTCTGCCGACGGCTTGGCGTGATTTTGAAATAGTCGTAGGCCAACTGCGTCGCCACGCGGCCGCGCGGAGTGCGGTTTAAGAATCCTATCTGCATCAGGAACGGCTCGTAGATTTCTTCGATCGCGTCTGGTTCTTCGGCCAGCACTGCTGCTAGCGTATTCACGCCTACGGGTCCGCCTTGATATTTCTCGATGATTGTCAGCAGCAACCGGCGGTCTACCTCATCGAATCCATATTTATCTACTTCCAGCATTTGCAACGAGGCCTGCGCCGTCGGCAAATCGATCTTGCCTGCGCCGCGCACTTGCGCATAGTCTCGCACCCGCCGCAGCAACCGGTTCGCAATTCGCGGAGTTCCGCGAGAACGGCTTGCAATCTCGATTGCGCCTGCGTCGTCGACCGCGACTCCCAAAATTTCCGCCGAGCGCTCCACGATCACGCGCAAATCTTCCGTCGTATAAAACTCCAGCCGCAACACAATTCCGAACCGCGAACGCAGTGGCGCTGAAATCAATCCGGCTCGCGTCGTGGCGCCGACAAAAGTAAACGGCTTCACTTCCAGCGTGTGCGTGCGCGCTGAAGGTCCTTGTCCAATAATGATGTCGAGCTTGTAATCTTCGAGCGCCGAATACAGCAACTCTTCCAGCACGGGCTGCAGACGGTGAATCTCATCGATGAACAGGACTTGCTTCTCCTGCATGTTGGTGACGATCGCAGTGAGGTCGCCCTTAATCTGCAACAGCGGCGCGGCGGTCGGCTGGAAGTGCACTCCAAGTTCGTTGGCGATGATGTTAGCCAGCGTAGTCTTGCCCAGTCCTGGAGGCCCATACAGCAACACGTGATCCATGGCCTCGCCGCGCGAGCGGGCGGCCTCAATCGCCACCGCGAGGTTTTCTTTGACCTTGGCCTGACCGATGAACTCGTTGAGCTTCTGCGGGCGCAGCTTGAGTTCAAACGAAGAATCGTCCTCGACCGGCGCCGCCGACACCAATCGGTCGGGGCTGTAATTCAGATTGGGATTGTTCTTCGCGGTGGCCACTGCTCGGATGGTAGAACGAAATACGGAACGGCGCAATTGCGGTTGATATGTGACACATTTTGTGGCACAATGAGTTTATGCCCTCTATGAACATTCGGCAACTTAGGGACACCCGCCGCCTAGAAAGCTGGTTGCGTGCTGGGAAGACGGTTGAGCTACGCAAGCGGGATCGAGTGATTGGCCGTATCGTTCCCGAGAACGCAGTAGAGTCTCACGGGGATTGGCCGGACTTTGGCGCGATTGCGAAGGAGATTTTTGGCGACCGTAAGCTGTCCGGCTCCGATCTGGTAATCAGGGAGCGTGGACGTTATTGAGCATATATCTCGACACCAGCTTTCTGGTTTCGTTGTACTTAAGCGACGATCACTCGCGGGAGGCACGCTCGCGAATCGCTTCTGCCCCTGCCTTGTGGTTTACGCCCCTTCACAGTGCCGAGTGGGAACACGTATTGGGCCAGCACCTTTTCCGAGGTGAGTTATCGTTGTCGGAAGCGCAACGGGTGAGCGCCAAGCTGGAAGAACACCGCTCTGCCGGACGTTGGCTGTCCGTGCCAATTCCGGAGGACGCTCTTGAAGTATGTAGTAGGCTCGCTCGCGAATATGGGCCGAAGCTCTGGATGAGAACACTCGATACGCTGCATGTCGCCTGCGCGCTGGAGCTCAAAGCTGAACGATTCTGGACGTTTGACGAGCGGCAGGCGAAGCTGGCGAAGGCGCAGGGGATGAAAACCGCGTGAGGCTTTCAGGTTGCATGGTCAAACTCAAAGAGCCGGAAGATACTTATATATACTTTTATCTATAATGCTACAATGGGGCACTATGGCGCTTAGTATCAAAAGCATAGAGACGGAGCAACTGGCCCGAGAGATCGCGGCAAGAACGGGCGAGAGCCTAACAGGTGCCATCCAGAAAGCATTGGAGGAGCGCCTCGAGCGCCTGAATAGCAATCGCAGGAGCCAAGCACTTGCGGCGCAAATTGATGACATTCTCAAGCGCGTCGATGAAATGCCCGACCTTGATGCCCGCACTCCGGACGAGATTATCGGCTATGACGAAAATGGCCTTCCATCGTGAGGCAAATCAGCATGTGGCGAACTCGCGATGGTCATTGACACCTCGGCATTGGCGGCAATCTTTTTTCACGAGCCGGAGCGCGACGCCTTCCGTAGCGCCATTCTTGCTGCGAGCAGCCGTCTCATCTCGGCCGCGACCGCTCTCGAAGCTGGCATGGTGATCGAGGGCCGCAAGGGCGGCGGAGCAGGACGGGAGTTCGATCTCTTTGTCGTCCGTACCCAGATAAAAATTGTTCCAATTGACGCCGACCTCGCGGACCTGGCCCGCTCTGCGTGGCGCAAGTATGGAAAAGGACGCCACCCGGCAGCGCTGAATTTCGGCGATTGCTTTTCCTACGCCCTGTCCAAAGCGACAGGCGAACCGCTGCTGGCCAAGGGCGCAGACTTCGCCCGGACAGATGTTGAGGTTTGCAGCATTTCATAAGAGTACCGGACAGTTCACATTCGCCCTGCCACTGATCTTCGAGCCCGGCGGCGCTGACACCTAGCGTGCACACCCGCACAAGACTGCGAATCGAAGAGACGGAAACAGCACGAACAAAGCACACAGGAATGCTACCGGCGAAGAGGCATACAAGATAAATGAAACACGCCCCTCGTCAACAACCACGCTCTCGAATTGTGGATCGTCCTTAAAGATGATATTCGCCTCCGACGTAGGAAGATGCGCCTTGACCAAGGCCTTTAGGCGTTCTCGAAAAACAGAGAGATTCCTCTCGCACTTGCTCGTAACCACAAGATGACATAGAACGATTAAGAACATGAGCAGAGTCGCCACTCTTGGATGGGCACTCGAGCCCTGGGAGAAGCCCAGCGCGGCGATGGCGCCGATACTTAGACTAGTGGCAGTCCATTGGCGGGATTTCAGGTCCGAAAAATTCTTGGCCGCGTCGTTAAACAAAAGAGCCACCCAGTCGGTCTTTCCTTCCTGATCTTGGCCCATGACTTATCCTCCGCTTCATAACAGTCGATTTCGCAAGCGCGTCCGATCAAAAGCTGCCGGGAATCTCCAAACCCGGACTACCTCTACTCTTCCTCTTCCTTCACGTCACCGCGCGCCGCCTTGGCCTTCTCAATAATCTTTTCTTGTTGCGCTGCCGGCACGGTGTCGTAGTGGTGCATCTCCATGTTGAAGCTGCCGCGGCCTTGCGTCATTGACGTCAAATCAACGCCGTAGGTCAGCATTTCGGCCATGGGGACTTCGGCTTTTACCACGGTGTTGCCGCCTTTGTTGTCCATGCCCTGGATGCGGCCGCGGCGGCTGTTCAAATCTCCCATGATCGAGCCGGCGAAGTCGTCCGGTATGGTGATCTCGACCGACATTACCGGCTCTAGAATCGTGGGCTTGGCCTGCTCCATCGCCTTTCGAAATGCGATGCGGCCCGCCATCTGGAATGACATGTCGTTCGAATCCACATCGTGATACGAGCCGTCGTAGAGAATCACGCGGAAATCCACCACCGGAAATCCCGCCAGATATCCGCGCGCCGCTGCGTCCTTGATTCCTTTTTCGATGGCGGGAATGTAGTTCTTGGGAATCGCGCCGCCGAAAATATCGTTGACGAATTCAAACCGACCGCCGCGCGGCATGGGCTCCATCTTGATCTTGCAATCGCCGTACTGTCCGTGCCCGCCAGTCTGTTTTTTGTGCCGGCCTTGCACGTCGGCCTTGCCGCGAATCGTCTCGCGATACGGAACTTTTGGCGCCTTCAAAACCACTTCCGTGTGATAGCGCTTCTTCAGCTTAGAAACCGTCACTTCAATATGCTGCTGCCCGGTCCCGGCGATCAGAAATTCCTGCGTCTGCGCATCCCGGAAGAATCGCAGCATGGCATCTTCTTCAATCAGTTTATGGACTCCCGGGCCCAGTTTGTCTTCATCGGCGCGGCTCTTTGGCTCGATGGCAAACGTGATTGCCGGCTCCGGCAGCTTCACCCGCGGATAAAGGATCGGCGCGGACTTGTCTCCCAGGGTGTCGCCGGTGAGTGTGTCTTTCAACTTCGCCACTGCGCCGATATCTCCAGCGTGCAACTCGTTCACTGGCACCGCTGTCTTTCCTTGCATGATGGAAATGTGCGACAGCTTCTCCGTCGATCCGCGCGAAAAATTCAGTACTGTCGACTCGTTCTTTAGCACGCCGGAGAAAACTTTGAAGTAGGACATTCTCCCGGAGAACGCATCGGAGATGGTCTTGAATATATACAGCGACACCGGCTCCGCATCGGTCTCATGGCGTTTGGGCGCGTCTCCATTACCGGAAGCCGCCGGTTCGCCCTGCACCCACTCATGCTCGGACGGCGCCGGAGTGTAGTCCACAATGAAATCCATCACGCGGTCTGCGCCGATGTTGCCCAACCCAGAAGCGAAAACGACGGGGAAGAGTTTGTCCTCGCGAATCGCATTGTGCAACGCCGGAATTAGATCTTCTTCGGCGAGCGTTCCCGCTTCGAAGAATTTCTCCATCAATTTGTCGTCGCCCTCGGCAACCAGTTCGACGAGTTGCTCGTGCGACTCCTGCACCTGGGCCCGCATGTTCGCCGGGATCTCCGTCTCTTTGCCTTTTCCATTTCCGCCCAGTTCATACGTGTAGGCCTTCATGCGTACGAGATCGACGATGCCGCTCAGATTCTTCTCACTGCCGATGGGCAGTGCGATGGGAATCACATTCCTGCCAAACGCGTTGATCAGCGACTCCAGCACGCGCTCGGCATTTGCCCGGTCGCGGTCCATGCGGTTCACCACAATGAGCCGCGGAGTCTTGTATTCCTCGCAATCGTTCCACACCCGCTGCGTCACCACTTCCACTCCGGCTACGCCGTCTACCACCACGATCGCCGCGTCCACCACCGGCAGCACCATCTTGGCCTCGTGCACAAACATGTTGAACCCGGGCGTATCGATCACATTGATCTTCGTTTTGCCCCACTCAACGTAGGCCGCGGAGGCGGCAATCGACATCTTGCGCGCGATTTCTTCTTCGTCATAATCCGTGGTCGACGATCCGTCGTCCACGCGCCCTAGCCGCGGCGTTGCGCCAGCGGTGAACAGCATCGCCGATAGCAGCGAGGTCTTGCCCGCGTGGCCATGCCCCACAATCGCAACGTTACGAATGTTTTCTCCGGAATAGACTTTCAAAGTAGGCTCCTTCGCAGGCGTGGAAAGAGAGAAGGCCCAGAATCAGAATGAAGAACAAGTGCAGTGTACAGGCCAGCCCAGCATACCTGCCAAAACCCTAGGATGCTACCACGCGGGAAGCAGCCGCCTCAACCCAGCGGGTGTCGAGGTGGCGAGGAAAGGTAGATGGCGGCAATCGAGCAACGATCCCAACGATAGCGGACGCGGACGGCGGCCAGCGATGGGCGTCTCTGCGGACGCCCATCGTGTGCGGCATTTTGTGAACCAGCTCAGCGTTAGATGGGATTGCAGGGGAAGCTCACGTCGGTTCCTCCCTCGCCATTACTGACGTCCGTTGAGCTCCATTGCGAGAGGTTGTTGAATACGGACTTACTCACCGGCGTCCAACTGCCGTTCTGGCTGGGACTCTCATAGTAGGTCCACTGTACCAGTCCGTAGTCGTTACTGTTCGCGTCATATCCGTACTCATACACTTCCTGGTACTTGCATCCCCCCGTGCCGCTGGTGCAGGTGTACTGATACGATACGGGGATAATATTGAGGCTGATGTTTTCATTGGTGATCTTATCGGTGAGCGTGTAGGAACTAGGTTGTTCCGCCTCCACGGTGACGATGGCATAGTCGAGGTCCTGCTTTGTGGAGGTGCTGCAATCGGAAGAAGTGTAGGTGGGAGTGCCACTGGGCACGGTGAAGTATTCGGTGGTATTGGTCCCGTCCCCTTCAGGACTGTCGACAAGTACGCTGGTGGTCCCACTATCTCCGGGAACTACACAACGACGGGTGAACCTCATCGAGTTGTTACTCGATCCGTTATTGAAGGCCTTGTAGGAATAAGCGTCTCCCCAAACGTTTTCGGTAATCCATAAATAAACGTAGTTATCGTCGAACAGGTTGATGTCCCAGGGATATCCCCAGTAGGGTGGAACCGGATAGTATTTCGGTAGCCCGCCAGATAGGCCGTCAGGCTGACCCTGGTAGTCCTTTACGCTGTTGAACTTGCCGGTGTCCCAAATCGTGCCGTTGTCGTGCGAAGTCGTTACGTCGACGACATCCGTATGCTCGACGAGGGGGCTGCTGTTAAGTGCCCATGCTGTGCCGTTCCAGGTATAGGCGTCTCCATAGACGTAGTAGTTAAGGGCCGTATAGCTCTCCTGCATAAACATCAGGCTTAACATGTCGTACTGTCCTGAGCCACAGGTCGTTGTGTATTGGGAAGCCGAGGCCGGAGTGGCGCTGATGGTAAGCGCAACTGCAAACAGGGCAAGCTGCATAATCGTACCGCGGGATTTCATTGTCTTCTCCTCGAGCCAGTTTTGATGGAGTGCGCTATTGGGACTAGCTCGGATGGCCCAAGTCTGATGCGCACCTAGAACGTTCAGCGGCGGGAACCACAACCTTTCAGCCAAGTATCCGATCAGCCGGCGTTTCACTCCGAGGTCAAGCTGGAGCTGAAATGCCGTCCGAGCACGCACTCGGCTTGTTCGTGTAAGAAGAAGATGCCGACGGCGACTTAGAGGTTGATGAGCGAGCAGATGGATACAGTACCTCTTACATCGATTAGGGTCTTACGTGTAAGTGAAGTTATGAATACCTGACTATGGCTACTAGATGGGATACTAACTGCGTCTTCGACTGCCTTCCGACCTCGGAGCGGTGTATGATGCTCAGCATGCTGGGCAACCGCACCAACGAGCAGTGGATCTCGCAATACGTCTCAAGCCATCAGCATCCTGTGAATCGCGTGTGCCACACCCTGGGCATACCGACTATCGTCCTTTCGGTGCTGATCTTTGCCGTCAGCATCTTCTTCCACCGGCTCTGGCCTTACGCTCTCGCGTTATTTGTCATGGGATGGATTCTTCAATTCATCGGCCACGCCTTCGAAGGCAAACCTCCGGAATTTTTCTCGGACTGGCGTTTTCTGTTTGTCGGCGTACGCTGGTGGTGGGCCAAGATGCAAGGCAAGGCCTGAAACATTTAGTTTTGAGTGAGAAGCAAATCGCAGGAGGCCGATAAAAGGGTGCGGTTCTATGCTAGCCTGACGTTGGGAGTGGGTTTCTGCTACGAAGCATGCATCGCGTGACCGCCAGATTCTTGCTGTTCTTCGCACTCGTGGGAAGTCTCGTCCCGGTGGCGGTTGCGGCGACAGCTTCGGCGCGCGCCTGCTGTCTTCGCAAAGGAGTGCATCACTGCCAGGATTCGGCCGCATCAGATTCTGACCAACCTGTAATTCGCGACGCGAGTTGTTGCAATGGCGGTTGCGGCCGCGCTCTCACTACTCACCGCTGGGCTCAGGCTCAGCCGTTGGCCGTATATTCTTTCGCGCGGAATGTCGAGCCCTACCTTGGCCGACCTAGCCTAATTTCCGCGAACCGTGAAGTTTCCCGTTCCCGCTCGACTCGAGCCCCGCCTGCCTGCTGAAGCTGTCTCCAAACTTCATCCTGATTTCTTTTTCTTAACGCACACCTGCGTTTTTCGCTGGAACGCGCCGCTGGGGCCGTTCCGCATGGAGACACAAATGACATACAAGACTACCGTTACTCTGCTCGCTCTGTTGATGACCAGTATTTCCGCTTTTGCCAACGACTACGGCGGCGTGCGCGGCATCGTGCACGATCCGCAGCATCGCCCGATTCAGGGAGCGATGATCATGCTGAAAGCGAAATTGTCGGACTGGGCCAAAACCGCCAACACTGACGCCAACGGCGAATTCCAGTTCAACGCCGTCCCTCTCGGAGAATACTCGGTCAGCCTCGCCAGCCAAGGCTTCGCGCAGACTTCGCAGGAGGTTGTCGTTATCTCGGGATCGGTCCCGGTGGTTCACTTTCAATTGCAACTCGCCTCGGCAAAAGAAAATGTCACGGTGTCGGCCGCGCCGGCAATCGTCGCCACTGACAGTTTTACTCCGACCACTCTTGTCAGCCGCCTCGACATCGAACGCACTCCCGGCGCCGACACCACTAACAGCATGGCGATGATCACCGACTACGTCCCGGCTGCGTACGTTTCTCACGACATGCTTCATATACGCGGCGGGCACCAGATCTCGTGGCTCCTCGACGGCATTCCGGTGATCAACACTGCGATCGCGCAAAACCTGGGCCCACAGTTCAATCCCAAAGACCTGGATTACGTTGAGGTCAATCGCGGCAGCTACAGCTCCGAGTTCGGCGACCGCACCTACGGCGTCTTCAATGTCGTCCCCCGCACCGGTTTCGAGCGCAACAACGAAGCCGAGCTGACGATGACTGCCGGCAACTTCTACCAGACGGACGATGAATTAAGCTTCGGCAGCCACACCGAACACTTCGCCTATTACGCAAGCGTCAACGGCAATCGCAGCAATCTCGGCCTGCAGCCGCCAGTTCCGGAGGTCGCACACGATGCCGTCAACGGCATCGGCGGCTTCGGATCTTTTATTTACAATGTGGATCCTGCGAACCAGCTTCGCCTGATGACCTCAGTCCGCCGCGATTATTATCAGATCCCTTACGATCCCAATCCCAACGACATCGAAAACAATCTCGTCGCTGGACAACTGACCGGACTTTTCCCCAGCCTCGATCTTCGCGACAGTCAAACTGAAGTCGACACCGGCGTGCTCTTCACGTGGCTGCACACTTTCAATTCTCACGTCCTCACCACGGTCTCGCCCTTCTACCATTACAACAGCGGCGACTACGCGAGTAATCCCAACGACATTCCCATCGCGACCACGCAAGATCGCGCTTCCACTTACGGCGGAGGCCAGGCCAGCCTTGCGGCGAACTACAACAAGAACAATCTTCAGCTTGGATTTCTGAGCTTTTACCAGCACGATAATCAAGTCTTTGGCGCAATCTTCAACGACGGCAGCGGAAATTCGCCTTTCAACATCAGCGAGAGTCCAAACGCTAATCTCGAAACCTTTTTTGTCGACGAAAAATTCAATCCTTTTCCCTGGCTTACTCTCTCCGCCGGCATGCGCCCTACGCGCTTCTCCGAGGGAAATTTTCCCGCCAGTTCACCGGAGTCGCCTGTCTCTGAATCCGCGATCAGCCCGCGTTTCGGCGCCACCGTCACAGTGCCCAAGATTCATTGGACGTTTCGCGCCTTCTACGGACACTACTATCAAGCGCCGCCCATCGAAACCGTTTCCGGGCAGCTCGAATCTCTCTGCAGCGAGGCTGCCTACGCCTGCCAGTTCCTCACCCTCAGAGGTGAGCGCGACGAAGAACATCAGTTTGGCGTCACTGTCCCTTATCGCGGATGGGTCTTCGACGTCGATAACTTCCAAACCAACGTCGCCAATTTTCTCGATCACAACAATATTGGCGCTTCGAATATTTTCTTTCCGCTCACCGACACCAGGGCGTTGATTAGGGGATGGGAACTTACGTTGCGCTCTCCTCGCATCGCGCACCGTGCCCAGGTTCACCTCGCTTACTCGAACCAGATTGCCGAAGCCGGCGGCGTGATCACTGGAGGCCTCAACAACACTGATGTGTGCACGCCCAACCCAGTCACCAATGTCGAGCCTTATCTCTGCCCGCTCGACCACGACCAGCGCAACACGCTCAACGTGGGCGGCGACGTCAACTTTCCGTGGCGCTCCTATGTTTCCACTAACGTTTACTACGGCTCCGGATTCGACAACGGACAGCAGGGCGTTCCCGGCTGGCCCTACGCCGGCGAGTATCTGCCCGGTCACACGACTTTCGATCTCTCCGTGGGCAAAGATTTCGCGGAGCACTTCACGGCTTCCGTGACCGCTCTCAACGTAGCCAATCGCCGCGTGATTTACGACGACAGCGTGACCTATGGAGGATTCCATTGGAACCTGCCGCGGCAGATTTATGCGGAACTACGCTATCGCTTTAAATACTGAATCCGCGCGGACGATAAAGCTAGAAACGATGATGGGAGATAATAAAAAAAACAACATGACTGCATCCAATCAAGAACTCTGTCATCCCCACCGTAGCGGAGCGACAGCAAGCGAAGTGGAGGGACCTGCTTTTTTTCGCAGCGCATCGAACTCCCGGTACAATTCCGTGCGACATGTAGCATTGCTCTGCGTCTTCGGCTTGTTAGCTTTCTCCGCCGCCTGTAATCGTGGGGCCTCGCAACCCGCGACTGCGAATTCTCAATCCGCGGCAAAACACTATGCTCTCAAGGGCCAAGTCGTTTCCATCGACAAAGCGGCTGCAACGGCCGACATCAACAACGTACCTATTCCCAACTTCATGGATTCCATGGTCATGCCTTACCCCGTCAAGCCGTCGTCCGCGCTCGATCAACTTCACGCGGGTGACTCCATCACGGCCGACGTAGTGGTTGCGGAGCCAGGAAAATATTGGCTGGAGAATGTCAAAGTGACCGGGCACTCGAATCCTGCTGGCAAATGAGATCGTTGATGGAAGTTTTCTAATTGTTGCTTGAAAATCGACATGAAAGTTTTGATCAACAATCAACAATCTTCAAGCAACAATTGAAAGAGGGCGCAATGAGGTATGTTCTAGTTCTGTTAGCGACCGTAGGAATCGTGGCTTCCGCTCTAGCCCTGCGCGAGCACTATCGCACCGAAGGCGACTCGCCTTGCAGTATCAACGAACGCTGGGATTGCGGGATCGTCAATCACAGTCCGTACGCGGTAATTTGGGGGATTCCGATCGCGGTCTTTGGCATAGCGGCATATCTGTTGATGGGCGTGCTGGCATGGCGCCGCGATTATTGCTACGTTCTGCCAGTGGCCTTCGTTGGGCTGGCCTATTCTCTTTACCTGGCCCACATCGAAGCGCATGTTCTGGGAGTCTGGTGCGTCTACTGCGTGATCTCGCTGGGGACGATCTCGCTCATCACGATGCTGACGTTGGGAATCGCGCTCGCGAATCGTTTCGTCAAGCCATCTGCGTCGATTTAGCGTAAGCAAGAACCAAGATCCCTCGCTGCGCTCGGGATGACAAGCGTGGCGGCGCGTTAGCCCGGATGATGGTGGAAGTAGTGCAGCAACATGTGAGCTACGAAGCCCGCGACAAACCAAGCCGCCGCTTCCAGTATTTTCTTGAATCGTGGAGTCATGAGGCAAGGATACCTCATCGCGCAGGTTTGTTAGAGGCACAAGCTCAGTGCCGCAAACTTCGCACTCAGGCCCGATAGCCCCCTGGCTTGATGCCGAGATGGTCGAGCTTGGATTGCAGAGTGGTGCGTTTCAAGCCCAGCCGCGCGGCTGCGCCATCGGGTCCACCGAGTTGGCCGTGACACTCCCGCAAAGCGCGAAGAATGCGTTCCCGTTCTTCATCGAGACTGACATTGCTGTCATCGCCCGGATCTAAGTCGGTTTGTAATTCAGAGAGCGGCGACTGCAGAACCGAGCCCGGAGTGAGAATCACCGAGCGCTCTATGAAGTTTTCCAACTCGCGAATGTTCCCCGGCCAATCCCACCGCACCAGATCTTCCATGGTTTTTGCTGGAATACTAGTGATGGACCTTCGCATCCGTGTGGCGAATTTGCGGACAAAGTGTTCCACCAGCGCCCGAATATCTTCGCGCCGTTCCCGTAGCGGCGGGAGGTAAATAGGAAATACATTGAGCCGGTAATAAAGGTCGCTGCGAAACTCCCGCGCCTTTATGCTTTGCAGCAGATCGCGGTTGGTGGCCGCAAGCAGACGGAAGTTGACTTTGAGGGTCTGCGTGCTGCCCAACCGTTCGAATTCCATATCCTGCAACACACGCAACAACTTGGGTTGCAAGCTGAGTGGAATTTCTCCAATCTCGTCCAGAAAAAGAGTGCCCCGGTCGGCCAGTTCCAGACGGCCTAATTTCCTGGCAACCGCGCCGGTGAAGGCTCCTTTCTCGTGGCCAAACAATTCGCTTTCGAGCAAGCCTGAGGGGATGGCGGCGCAATTCAGCTTGATGAAACTCTTGCCATCCCGCTGGCTCATGCGGTGCAGCGCGCGGGCCACCAGCTCTTTGCCTGTGCCAGTCTCGCCCAACAAAAGCACGGTGGCATCGCTGGGAGCGACCCTGGCCACCTTTGCCATCACTTGTTTCAAGGCGCTGCTGCGACCGATGATTTCTCCGAAGCCGAACTCCGTGTCGATGGCTTCTTCCAGATAAAGTTTTTCCTCGGCCAGCTTCTCTTTGGCCAGCCGAAGTTCTTCCGTAACTCCCTGCAGTTCGGCCACATTCTGCCGCAATGCCTCCTCGGCTTTCCGGCGGGATTCTTCTAACTTCACAGTCTCGGTGATCTCTCGCTGGATGCCCCAGGTGCGCACGAGTTTCCCATTCTCCACCGCGCCGATCATGCTGTTGAGGAAGATTTTGGGATTGCCATGAACATCCACCTCATGCGACTCGTGGTCGAGCACACGAAATCCCGAGCGGACGAACTGCCGCGTCAGTTCAATGTTCTGGGGATCCTCAGGCGGCGCCAGTTCCCGCCAGTATCTGCCTCGAAGCTCTTCCCCGGATGTGCACCCATACATAGCGGCCAGAGCGCTGTTGCACTCGGCAATATAGGCGTTATGCAGAATGCGATGAACCAGTTCGTCCTCCGGCAAATCAATCGCAAGTGGCGTGTCCATTTCCTCGCGGAAAATGCCCTCCGAACTTTGGGAGACGAACATGCGGTAGCTCTCTTCGCTGCGCCGCAGATCTTCTTCGGCCCGCTTACGCTCGGTGATGTCCATCATGGTATATACGAATTGCACCACGTCCCCGGACGCGTTCAAAACAGGATGGCCCGCGGTGTGAGTGTATTTCACCGTGCCATCGGGAAGAACAATTCGGTGATCCACTTCGTAATCCGATTTTTCACGGATTGCCCGATCTTTTGCCTCCTCCACTCTGTCTCGATCCTCCGGATGAATACGCTGCAGGCGTTTCCCCCAAGCCGACAGCCCCTCTTTTGGATCAAGGCCATATATGCGATACCATTCCTCGGAGAGATGCACGGCATCTCTTCCTCCTACCAGCCAGGCCCCGCTCCCCGTATGCGACAGCCTCTGCGCTTCTGCTAAGTATGCCTCGCTCTCGCGGAGTGCCTCTTCTGCCCGCTTGCGCTCGGTGACATCCATCGAGGCACCCACAACTCCAGTAGGTCTCCCATCCTCGCCCAGCAGAGGGACGGCGTTAAAGAGCTCGTGCCGCACCGTGCCATCCTCGAAGATCAATGAATATGCAGCTTCGTACACTGGGGATGCCGTCGCCGCCACCCGTTGCATGGGCAACTCTTCGGCGGGCACCTCGATTCCATCCCGCAGGACGCGGAACCTGAGATCCTTGCCTGAAAGGGCGCTTTTTGAGATGTTGGCCCCGCGGGGCAGACGAAGCTGTTCGTACCCCATGCGGTTTGTGGACATGTAGCTGCAATCGGCATCACGCGCGAGAAAAACTGCAACCGGCACGGCGTCGAGCACCGTCTCCAATTCCTTCGACTTGGCGCGTTCGCGGGCTTCGCTGTTTCGCAACGCTTCCTCGACCCGCTTGCGCTCAGTGAGGTCGCGGACAATGGCAACAATGTAATCCCGCTCCAGCTGAACCCGTCTCAGGCTCACTTCCACCGGAAAAGTCGATCCGTCCTTTCTTCGGTGCAGGGTTTCCAGCACCGTGGATCCCGAGTTCCTCAATTCCTGTATCACCGCCGCGGCCTCGGCCTGCCCAACCGCAGGATCAATGTCCAGGACTCCCATCGACAAAAGTTCCTCGCGGCTGTATCCCAGCGCGGAACAGGCCTTTCCATTGACGTCGAGAAAGCGAAGCGTGTCCGGGTCCACAACCTCGATGGCGTCGTTGCTTTGGTCCACCAAAGTTCGGAACAGCTTCAACTCCTGGATCGTGCTCTCGTTTTCGCGGACTCTGGAAAGCAGTCTCTCACTCACGTCGAGCAGCAGCTTTCCCGTTTCTTTTTGCTCTGTAACGTCGTGCGCCATGCCCCGCACAATCGGCGAGGCCACGCCTTCGGTGCGCAGCGTATTGTGATATTCCCAGATGCGGCGCTCGCCCGCCCGCGTCATCACATGCAGAAAGCCACGTGAGTCACCCACGCGCTGAATTTCTTCGAGATAGACGTCGAATGCGCTGCGGCATTCCGGTGCCAGCATCTCCCGCATGGGGATCTGCAGGATTTCTTCCACGCTATACCCGAGCAGGCGTGCCGGGGCGGGATTTACCGACAGCAGACGGCCTGCAAGATCGTGGATGCACAGCAGATCGTGGCTATGCTCGACCAGATCCTGATACCAGTCTTCGTTTTCCTGGAGAGCGCGCTGGATGGGATCCAGCGCGATGAGCCTCGCTTCGACCGTACGACGATTCTCTGGCCCAGGGTGCAAAACCATGGCTACTCCCTGCGGACGGGATAAAGGAATTTTTGTCAGCCGGGATTCTATGTCCGGCGTCGTTTTGCCAGATCGACGGGAAGCCGCGCTCAGTGGCGCACACCGTAAACCCAGACTTGATTCCGGGGGAAGTCTATCAGAAGTTCGCTCAGTTAGTTAGCTATGTTCTTCAGAAAGCCTAGCTATGGGGGTTTGACCCTGCACTTCCCCCTCAACTAGACTCGTTTTTCGTGGGGTTTCTATGAAACGCATCGCGTGCCTGCTCCTGTCATCGCTGTTCATCCTCCCTGCCGTCGGTACGTCCGTTGCCGACGACGATAAAGATCACCATCACCACGAAGAGCTGACTGCGGCGCAACTCGGCACGGTCAGCTTCCCGGTTTCCTGCGCGCCTGATGTGCAGAAGCCCTTCGAGCGCGGCGTGGCTCTGCTGCACTCTTTCTGGTACGAAGAAGCCGGAAAGGAATTCCGGCATATTTCCGCCGACGCCCCGAACTGCGCCATGGCGCACTGGGGCATAGCCATGAGCCTGTGGCACCAGCTTTGGAACAATCCCGACGCGAAAATAATTCAGCACGGCGTCGAAGAAGTTCATCTGGCGAAAACTACTGACGGCCCCACAACTCCGCGCGAGAAGGCCTACATCGCTGCCATCGCCACGTTTTACAGCAACTCCAAAAAACTGAATCACGATGCCCGCGCCAAGGCCTACTCCGATGCGATGAAAAAGGTTTACGAAACTTATCCCGACGATCACGAAGCCGCAGTTTTCTACGCGCTCTCGCTGCTGGCCTCCGAACCGCACGACGATGCCACCTTCGCCAATCGCAAGCAGGCCGCGGCGATTCTGGAAAAACTTTTCGCCACCGAGCCCGATCATCCCGGCGTGGCCCACTACCTGATCCACGCCTACGATAAGCCGCAACTCGCGCAACTCGGATTGCCGGCCGCCCGCCGCTACGCGCAGGTCGCGCCTGCCTCTCCGCACGCCTTGCACATGCCTTCGCACATCTTCGCGCGCGTCGGTCTCTGGCAGGACGACATCAACTCCAACCTCGCCTCCGTCGCGGCCACGCGAAAAACCGCTGCCATGGGCATGGGAGGCGAAGGCCACCAGTTTCACGCCATGGATTTTCTCTTCTACGCCTACATGCAAAGCGGACGCGACGCCGACGCGCGCGCGCTGATCGAAGAAATCCGCGCCATGCCCAACAAGAAAGACGATATGTATGGCAAAGGCTACGACCCGCACGCGGCCACGCTGTCGCACCTCACTGCGCTTTATCCCATCGAGATGCACGACTGGTCGGCCGCAGCCGCGATTCCTCCCACCGAGGTCGCAGGTACGGCCGAATATTCCATGATTTTCTGGGCGCGTGCCATTGGCTCAGCCCATCTGCACAAGCCCGATGACGTGCGCAAGGATATCGCAGAGATCGACCGCATTTATAAAAAGCGCAAAGCCGAGAAATCCGATTTTGCCGAAGCCGTCGAAGGCGATCGCAAAGAAGCGCAGGCGTGGCTCGCCTTCGCCGAGGGCAAGCCCGATGACGCAGTCGAAGCGCTCCGTCCCATCGCCGACAAAGAAGACGCCATGGGCGACGAGCCCGACGGCGCTCCCGCCCGCGAAATGATCGCCGACATCCTGCTCGAATCCAAGCGTCCGCAACAGGCGCTCGCGGAATATCAGACCGACCTCAAGCTGCATCCCAACCGCTTCGATGGACTCTACGGCGCAGCTCGCGCCGCCGAAGCCGCCGGCCAACAGGCCGACGCCGCGGAATATTATTCGCTGCTGTTGAAAGTCTGCGACGGATCAAACTCCACCAGGCCAGAACTGAGTCGCGCGAGAGAATTGGTGGCGCAAAAGTAGTAGCTACGCTCGCGGAACACACAACCGCTTGTCATTCCGACCGGAGCCGGACCCTGAGCGAAGCCGAAGGGGAGGCGGAGCGGAGGAATCTGCTGTTTGCGCCGAGGGCAACCGTGGAAGAGCGAGCACACCCCGGACATGGATCTCGCAAAAAGTTGTCAATAGGCAAAAACGACGCGATTGACGCTAAGTTGCTCACAGCTATGACAATATAATTCCGGGAAACATGACACAATCACCCATTTCAAAATGCTATACTGAAAGTATAGAGTAAAAATTCAGAAAAACGAGGCGCGGCCCACAGGCCGCGCCTTTTCTTTTGGGATCCGGATCTCGGAAAATCCGCCCCACGCAGGAGCCAAAATGGACGAATTCAAGTTCTTCAAAACTTTCAAAGAACGCGGCGAGTGGGTCGAAGCGCTCTTCATCGCCGCGGCAATTCGCTACGGCTACAAAGTCCTAAAGCCCTGGGGAGACTCCTCGCCCTTCGACGTAGCCCTGTGCTTCGGCAACCGCATCGTAAGAGTCCAGGTCAAATCCACCTCCAACCGCTACGGCACCGGATACCTCTGCCAGTTCAAGCCCAACTATTTCAGCCAGCCCTACTCGCTCGATCAACTCGAGTTCTTCGCCGCCTACGTCATCCCGCAAAACACCTGGTACCTGATCCCCGCCCCGGTCGTTCTCCGCGGCGAAGTCACCAAGAAAGCCCTGATGCTCTTCCCCATGGAGCCCGAGAAAAGAGGCCGCTACCTCTACGAATCCTACCGCGAAGCTTGGCCCCTGCTCCGCCCCCGAGGCAAGAAATAGCCCGTGCGGAGGACCCGTCACACTTCGGTGTTGACACATTCTCGGTTGAGCTACAAAATGCGCTTGTCCTCTTCACTCCCCATATCCATTTGTCAAAGGAGGTCCGAAACTTTCATGGCCACTAAGGAGGCGCAGGATCTGTTTCTTTATATAACGTGCGTTGGTGTGATTTATGCCATTCTTCTGATGGCGCTCAGAGCAATCTTTGGGAACGAAGCCGTGGGTCTCGCTAGCATTGGCCTGACGACACTCGCTACCCTAGCGATCAAGAAATATAAGCGGAGCGACCCGAGCCTCGACGCACAACCGGAGGTCAACTGGTGGACTGTCATTCTGCTCGCACTTGCATTTGTTGGCTTACAGCCTCCTCTAGGCCAGCTGCATGCCATTCTGCACTCGTTTATTCCTTCAATTCCAGACCTCCAAGCGGGAAACGTCACTGACGCCGTCGTCCTCTTATGCTTCGCGTATGCGCTCTCCGGAGTTCTGGCACTTAAAGCGCTGCCGCGCCTCACTCCATCGAAGCTTGCATTTGCCATCTTGATCTCATACTGCTTCAGCTTCGTGTATCAAATCGACGGAGACCTGTTTCACGGTAACTGGAAAGAGTTGCGAAGCGTCCTGGCTGCCAGTGCGCGCTTTCAAGTGTTTGTTGTGCTCTACGCCGCTATTGGAGTCGCGCCGCTGTTTCTCGCCCGCCTGTCGAAGAGGGCCCAAGCAAATCCGTAAGTTGCTGCTCGGCTAGGGGATGCTTCCATCGTCTGAAAACCCTAGCCCAATCCGAGTACCGCATTTCTCAGGTGATTTGCGTGAAATGAGATTTCGCAGCCAAGACTACCCGCCATCTTGCCGTTCCGACCGGAGCCGGAGCGCCAGCGACGGCGCAGTGGAGGAACCTTCTTTTCCCTCGCCCTCGAGACAGCGGCGCTTCGGCGCCGCTTAGCCGGGATCGAGAAGAGCAAGCCAAGCCCACCCGATTCACGTCTGTGAAAGCTTTTCTCTCGTTCGCATTTTGTAATGCGTGCTCGTTTTTGGCCTCTAGTAACGAAATCCGTGCTAGTATTTCTGCCCGCGCTTCCCTGCGCCCAAGTAGCACCGCCGACTGCAGAGACAATTCCGTAATTGCCGGAGGAGTTTATGTGGAATAGGATATTAGCGTTTTTTCGGGGATTGGTGGCTCAGGGCGCCGCTGGCGGTAAGCGCAAGCGTGTTCCTGTCGTCGAGCGCGTTGCCGTTCACGCGATCATCATCATTGGATTTCTGCTTGCGGTGTGGGCCGCGTCTAGTGTGTTCGAAATACGCGGCCAGAAATTCGCCGAAGGATGGCGCGATAGTCTTGATCCCATCACGTGTACAAAGGATTCGAGCATGAAGGAACTCCCGCCTTCCGTCGCCGCGAACGTTCAGGAAAATCCGCCAACGCCCACAGGAACTACCGCTCCAAGTAGCGTTGCCGGGGCTACTGCGCCCTCCGATGCTGCCGGCAAGACGAAGCCGCAAGGCCCTCCCGCCCCGACGCCACAGACCTCGCAAGAAGAGAGTCGTGTCGAGGGGCAATTCCACCAGATCCAGCAGCGACTTAGGCACCACTTTAACCAGCTAATCACGTACTATTCCTATTCCTTCGCCACGACCATCATGGTAGGTATCTTGGCGGCCATCGCCGCCATCGCCTTGGTGTTTATCACTCTGGATGGGTGGGGTCCTTCCAGCGAGTATAAGAAGACGATCTTCCTGTTAGCCACAGTCACCGCCACCTATTCCGCTGCGTTCCCCAGCGTTTTTCAGCTGCAGAAAAATATCGACGACAATCGGTATCTCTACCTCAAATACGTCGAACTTGCCAACGAAATCTGCAGCTATCAATCCACGGCTGAGACTTCTGACAAGAGCCCGGTCGGCCTTAACGTTTTTATCCACCAGGTCGACAACGAATTGAGCAGCCTGAACAAAATTGCCGTTGGCACCGAAGCCAGTCAGATCCCCGATTTCAATGAGGCACTCAGCAAGGCGTTGGGACAGAAGGGAACGGGCACCGTCACAGGAGGGCAGCAGAGACAGACAGCCACCCCCAAACAAAAATCGCGCCAGGCAGGATCGCAGCCCTAGCGCACAAAGATTAGACTCCCGCTCAGCGGACAAGGAGCAAAGACGAATCTCGCGCCAGCACTAACTCCCTCAGTCCCGCCGTGAGCCCCGGTGACTGGAATCGCCGCCCCGAGTACCGAAGCCCGAACTACACCCCAATCGTCTGCGCACTCGGCTTCGCAGCCAGCAACTGCCGCAACACATACTGCAAAATCCCGCCGTTCGCGTAGTAGAGCGCTTCTTGCGGCGTGTCGATTCGTACCAGCGCGTCGAACTCTATCGGCTCGTCCTTCCCACCTCCACCGCTATCTCCGCTAGAGGTGGCCCGCACTTTTACCTGCCGTCCGGCAGCGAAGTGTTCGACACAATCGCAGATGCCGCTAATCTCGAACACTTCCTCGCCAGTCAGTTTGAGCGACTCAGCGTTCTGTCCCGCCAGAAACTGCAAAGGTAAGACTCCCATGCCAACCAGGTTCGAGCGATGAATACGCTCATAACTTTCGGCGATGACGGCGGAAACGCCCAGCAGGCGCGGCCCTTTGGCGGCCCAGTCACGCGACGACCCGGAGCCATACTCTTTGCCCGCGAGAATGATCAGCGGCGTGCCCTCCCCGATATATTTCTGCGATGCGTCGAAGATCGACATCTCCTGATTGGTCGGCAGGTGGCGTGTGAATCCGCCTTCGACGTTCACCAGTTTGTTGCGCAGGCGGACGTTCGCGAAAGTTCCACGGACCATGACTTCGTGATTGCCGCGGCGCGAGCCGTAGGAGTTGAAGTCGGCGGGCTTGACGCCGTGCTCTTGCAGATATTTTCCGGCGGGGCCATCTTTCTTAATCGAGCCCGCGGGAGAGATATGGTCAGTAGTAACGCTATCGCCCAACACCGCGAGAACGCGCGCGCCCTTGATCTCTTCGACCGGCGAAGGCTGAATCTTCATTTCATCGAAGTACGGAGCGCGGCGAATATAAGTGGAATCTTCATCCCAGGCGTAGGTTTGGCCTTTAGGGACGTTGAGCCCGCGCCAGCGCTCGTCTCCAGCAAATACTTCGGCGTAGCTTTTCGAAAACATCGCGGCGGTAACGGAGTGCTCGACGGCCTCTTCGACCTCGCGCTGTGTGGGCCAGATGTCGGCGAGGTAAACCGGCTTGCCGTCTTTGCCCTTGCCGATCGCGTCTTTGCGGAGATCGGTGTCGATGCGTCCGGCGAGCGCGAAGGCCACGACGAGCGGCGGTGACATTAAATAATTAGCGCGAACTTCAGAGTTGATGCGGCCTTCGAAATTGCGATTGCCAGAGAGCACGGAGGCCACGACGAGATCTTTTTCATCAATGGCCTGCGAAACTTCTGCGGGCAGCGGGCCGGAGTTGCCAATGCAAGTAGTGCATCCGTAGCCGACGATGTGAAATTTTAATTTTTCGAGATAGGGAGTGAGGCCGGCATTCTCCAGATAATCCCGAACAACTTTCGATCCCGGCGCGAGCGAAGTCTTCACCCACGGCGGCATTTGCAGACCTTTTTCGACAGCCTTCTTCGCGAGCAGGCCCGCACCGATCATCACAGATGGGTTCGAAGTGTTGGTGCATGAAGTAATCGCAGCGATTACGACGCTGCCATGTTTCAGGACGTCTTTCACGCACGGCGCAACGTGCTCGTGGACGTTAGGATCTTCGACGCCAATGTTCGCGGGACTGCCGCCTTCCTGCTCCCAGGTTGCCGAAGTTCCGGCTTTCGCGATTTGAGTTGCGGTCGCATGTGCAGTGGCTGCGCTCGATTTCGGTTTGATCAGCGAAGGCAGCGCCTTATGAAACGACTCGCCAGCTTGCGACAGAACCACGCGGTCCTGCGGGCGCTTCGGCCCGGCAAGACTCGGTTCAACCGTTCCGAGATCGAGCGAGAGCAATTCAGAATATTCCGCTTCCGGCGTTTTCTCGTCGTGGAAAAGTCCCTGCTCGCGGCAATACGCTTCAACCAAAGCAATCTGCTCGGCGCTGCGTCCGCTGAGTTTCAAATACTTCAAACTTTCTTTATCGACCGGGAAAATTCCGCAGGTAGCCCCATACTCGGGCGACATGTTAGCAATGGTGGCGCGATCCGCCAGCGGAAGATCGCGCAACCCAGGCCCAAAGTACTCGACAAATTTTCCGACAACTCCATGCTTGCGCAACATCTCAGTAATAGTAAGGACAAGATCGGTAGCAGTAGCGCCTTCTCGCAAGCGCCCAGTAAGCTTCACGCCCACCACCAGCGGAATCAACATAGAAACCGGCTGCCCCAGCATCGCAGCTTCCGCTTCAATCCCGCCCACACCCCAACCAAGCACCCCCAACCCATTGATCATTGTTGTGTGACTGTCTGTGCCTACTACGGTGTCGGGGTAGGCTGTGCTTTTTCCATCGGCGTTTTGGACGAAGACTACTCTGGCCAGGTATTCGAGATTTACCTGGTGGACTATGCCAGTGTCGGGGGGGACTATGGCTAGATTTCGGAATCCGCTTTGGCCCCAGCGGAGGAAGGAGTAACGCTCTTTGTTGCGCTGGAATTCGAGGAGCGCGTTTACGTCGAAGGCGGAGGGGCTGCCGAATTCGTCGACCTGCACGGAGTGGTCGATTACTAATTCTACTGGCTGCAGAGGATTGATGAGGGATGGGTCGCCGCCTAGTTGCTGCATGGCGTCGCGCATGGCGGCCAGGTCGACTACGCAGGGAACTCCGGTGAAATCCTGGAGGAGGACGCGGCTGGGGGTGAAGGCGATTTCTTTGTCGGGCTTGGAATTTTTATTCCATGCGGCCATGGAACGGATATCTTCTTTTTTTACGTTGCGGCCGTCTTCGGTGCGCAGGAGATTTTCGAGGAGGATGCGTAGCGAGAATGGAAGATGTTTGGTGGAGATGCCTTGCTGGTCTAGCGTGTCGAGGCGGTAGATTTCATATTCTTTCTTGCCGACTTTGAGGGTGGAGCGGGAGTTGAAACTGTTTAGAGACATGATAGCCTTCCTGATTTGCCGTTAGCGGCTGGCGCCGCTTTGCGGGCTGGAACTGATACTGGAACCTTTTAGTTTAGTCGTTTTGAGGGCGATTGCGTAGGGGGAAGGCTTTCCTCGGGAATGCCGCCAGCGAGAGACGCACAACCACGGAGGACACGGGGTTTCACGGGGTGCGCTGTGGCTCTTCCGGATTAATTTACTCTATTTCGAAATCGGAGACGCGGTAGTCGGAGGCGTGGCCGGCTGAGTCTGCGGCGCCTAATTGCAATTGGTATTGGCCTGGAGTGAGTGAAGTCATTGGGAGTTGCAGACCGAGACGTACCACGAGGCTTCCCTTTTGAATTGAAAAATCTGCGTTGGGGACGCTGATGTCGACTTTCTTTTCGCCGCTCTTACGATCGCGGACCATCACTCGGATGCCGATGTGAGGAGGGTTGGGCGCAGCCAGAAGCGGCTCGTAGACTTCGGCGTAGATGGCGGCCCCTTCGCTTGCCTTGAATCGATTAGTGGCGGAGGGTGTGATCTCCATTCCGTGGGCTATGAGGCGCGTCTGATCGAGCAGGGCGAAGTTCGAGCCGGACTCAGGTTCTGGGACACGGCGAGCCTGATTGCTTAACGCCAGTCCGCTTAATGCGAACTGGTTTCCGTTGTAAGGGTCGATGTTCAGCGGCTTTTCCAGCTTGCCGAAGCTTTCATTGCCGGAGCTGAAGACTACCTTGAATACGTACTGGCCCGAGGATATTTCGATTTGATTTTCGTAGTGGAAGGGAGCCTTGAAGAAATTGTCGACAGCTTGCTGGTCGGCGAAACTCAGGTTTACGGTGTCGCTGAAGCGGGCGGCGATTGCGTTGTCTGGCCTGTAGGCGATGCCGAGAATGTTGATCTCGGCGTGCATTTTTCCTTTTCCTTTTTCAAATTTGACCGAATCAGAAGGAAATTCTAGCGCGAGATTCACGCGGGCGGTGTTCGGCGAAATGTAAAAGAACGGGATCTCCATTGAGCCGGGGATGTTTCCTGACAAGTCGGCGGATGCCTGACTCTCCATGCGCTTTTCGGCCGTGCTGCCGGCGAGCAGATCGCGCGGGCGCACGTTGCAGTATTCGCTGCGTGAACGCACGATGGTTCCACTGCGGTCGACTCTTACTTTCAACGTGTGGCAGCTACCCTCGGGCGATTCGGAGGGAGTGTAGCCGAGAACGTAGTACTGGGATTGTTCTTTGCCGATTTTCTCGAGGCCGCCGAGAATGTCGTTGGTGTTCATGATGACGAAGCCGCCGGTTTCAGCGGCGAATTGATCGAGAACCTGCTGATTGGTGGACGGCGTGACGGGAGGAGGCAAAACTCCGGACGACGAGCGGCCGGGTTGGGAGTTTGGCGCTACTCCGGAGGATGTGCGACCGAGTTGCGAGTTCGGCGCTATCAGGGCGCGCTGGTCGATAGGATAAATGGCGACATTGGCTTTGTTGCATTCTTCGATGGCCGCCTGAACTTCAGAGAGCAAGTCTGGAGCGATGTTGGGAGGGAGCGGGAATCCGCGGGAGAACATGACGAGAGTCTTGCGTCCGGGGACGGTCGACAAACTTCTGGCCAAGGCCGTTAATGCGAACCTTAGAGCGTGCACCGCATCCAGTTCGTTCATCCCCGACATTGGTATGGAAGATGAGCCGCTCAGATCTTCGACTGCCTTCTTCAGGCGGGCGGCATCGGAGGTGAAGTTTTGGGTGACCCGGAGCGCGCTGCCGAAGTCGACGACCGCTATTTGCCGGTTGGAGGCGACGTTTGCATCGATAAACTTTTCGGCTTCCTGACGCACCATGACCTGGTTGAGAAAATCTCTCACGGAAGTATCGAAGAAGAGGACCATGTACTTCTTTTCAGAGTAGTCCGGAGCGGCGGGGTCGTCTGCCCTGGAAAAGCTTGTAATCTGCTGCTCTTTGTTGTCCTCCCAGACTTTGAAGTCTTTGGCGGTTAGGTCGCGGATATAATTGCCTTTTTTATCGGTGACGACGGAATCGAGGAGCACGACCCGGACTTGCGATTTGATGACCGGGGTGCCGGGGGGCGTCTGGCTGGTTTGCGGCTGAGCGGGAGTGGGTTGTTGAGCGCTGGCTGCGAGCGCGATAGCCAATACCAGGTATCCAATGAGAACCGAGGCGCGAAGCCCCATAGCCGCCTCCATATTTAAGGCTGTCTCTTTGATCCTTTGAGATCGGGGGCTAAAGCCCGGATCGATTTCAGAGGCCTTACGCGGCGCTGAAGCGCCGCTCTTCCACGGCGCGGCATGCGTTTGTGAGTTTTTTCCGCAGTCTCTGAGCCCGCGCCCTTTCAAAGCAATTTATGAAATAGCTTCTAGTCCTTGTCGCGTAAAACTAAATCTTATAACTAGGGAATTTCGACTGCGCTGTTTGCTGCGGTTATTGACTGACCTTCTGCGTCGCGCACTATTAGGCGGACGCGATATTTTCCTGGCTTTACGTCGAAACTGGTTTTGACCGTTACACCGGATGCCAACTGGCTTTCGAGGGTCTCGTCTTTCCAGTTCATCTGGAGGATTTTTTCTTCTCCCTTCAGATAGTTTCCGTTGCGGTCGAAGAGCGCGGAGACTACGGTGAGATCATTCTTGTTCCGTCCGTCGACCTTGCGAAAGCGAATGTGCTTCACATCGACACGGGCAAAAACCGAGAGCCGGGCATCGGTGTCGCTTGATTTAAAAAACTGGGTGCGCAGTTCGACGGGAAGGCCGTGGGATTCGTCCTGGGAAAAAACGGCGTCTTCAATTTCCTGCTTGGCTTCTTCGGCGGGATCGTCGAGATGCTTGGGAGCGTAATAGCCGCGGCGGGCCTGAAGATTGAGCTTCAGAGGATTGGTTAATTTAACTTTCAACGTATGAAAGCTGCCATCGGGTTTCAGATTTTGGGGAGCGAAAGCGAGCACGTAGGAAAATTCGGGGGGAGAGGCGACGCGCGTGAATCCCGCATAGAGGTCGTTGCTGTTGTGAAAAAAAGTGCCGCCGGTGCCATCCGCGAGCACGGCCAGCACATCGGCATCGGCTGAGGCGCTGGCGTTATCGTAGAACGCTTTCTGTTCTTGAACCATCACGCCGCCGCCGGGTACAGGGGCTGAAGTGCTGAATCCGGTTCGTATTCTGGCGCCGGTCGCGTTACTGGATGCTCCCTTGCTGGCATCGGACGCAGCGCCAGTAACATAAAGTCCGCGGGCGTCGATGGTATTGACAATGACCTCGGCACGGAGAGCCTTATCAATGACGTCGACGTATTCGTGTTCCAGTTGTGGGGTTTCAAAGCCTGGAGAGACGAGCACAATGCTTCTTTGGCCGGGCATGAGAGCGATGCGGCGGACCAAGTCTTTTAAGACGTTCAGCGCGAGGCGGCTTTCCTGTTCGCCTTCTTCGATGCTTTGCCGGGCGGTGTTCTGGGCCAATTGCTGAGCAGCGGTCATCTGTTCAGCGTCGTTGCCGAATTGGCAATACAGAGCGTCGAGAGTCGCGGTTTGCAAAGCGACAGCATCATTTTTGTTCAGGATAAGATCCGCCAGGTAGTAACTCACGTCAGGACACGGGTTGAGTCCCACGGTGCCCGATATGGGATGCGGCCGAAGAGCGAGCAGGGAATCGTTCATTTTTGCGCGGTCGTCGGTGAAGTCGAGAGCGGTTTGACCGGATGTGGAAAAAATCGCCGCGCGGTCGCTGGGCTGCAGTGAAGCGAGATGACGTTCGGCAGCCTGTCGTACAAAGGCCAAGTCGGCAAACTTCAAGTGAACATCGTCAAAGAGAAAGGCTGTGTAGCGCTGCGGCGCTATGGGTGGGTTGGAGTTTGCAACTGGCGCATTCGGTGGGGCATTTTCAGAGTCGTTGGCGGGCGGGGACGAGCTTGCGGGAACTGATGCGGCGGGCTCGATGGTGACGCGAGTGCCAGACTTTTCAACGGAGAACTGGGAAATGGTTTGAGGCTTGCCGTTGTCGAACACCTGGAAATCTTGTTGCTGAAGGTTGCCGATGGCATGTCCCTGGGAATCACGCGCTACGACTCGGACGACGACGAGCTTTACATTCACTTTGAAGGTGGCGGGAACGTCGCTGGACGCCATCTCGGGAGCGTTTTTATCTTTATTAGTATTTGGTTGATTATTGGTTTGGCCAGTGGACTGGTTTGGAGGTTGGGTGGTGGGCGATGCGGTTGCAGGAGACGTAGTGACGGGCGATGAAGATTGCGCCTGCGGCGTGGATTGGGCGTCAGTAAGTTTGTGCGGGAAGAGAGTGGCGAAAAAGAGAAAAGCAAAGCTAAGACGTGCGGCGCGCTCCGCGCGGGTTCGGAAGCTTCGTTTATCAGGCGTAGCCATCACATTGCCGCCCTTAAAACTCTTCACGAGCGATAGCATTGTACGCCAAAACTGGGGCAGTCTGTGGCGATGCTGGGGGGCGGTAGTGTCCTAATTTTGCCGCCGAGACGGCGGCGCTACGACCCCTGCCGGGACTCCTCACGAATGGCGACTGGGTTCCGGAAAAATGGTATGCTTTGTGCGAATTTGCGTTCGTTTGAATATTGCAATGCCGAATAAGAGGATGAATTTCTTATGATGAGGAATCAGCGAGGCAGCGCGGCAGTTCAGATTGTGTGGGCAGTGGCGGGGATCGTGGTGATCGCCGCGGGTATTTTGCTGGTTCGATACACGCGGCCTGGCGCGCCGGAGAAGTTCAACACGCCATATCAGGCGGTGGTACTGATGAATGGCTCGGCGTATTTCGGCAAGCTGGAAGGATACGGCACGCCGAAGCCGATGCTGACCGAGGTTTACTACGTTGTAACTCAGACGAATCCCGAGACGAAACAAAATAACAGTGTGCTGGTCAAGCGGGGTGCGCACGAACCCGACCGCACGTATTTGAATCCGGGCCAGATTCTGTTTGTGGAACCTGTGGGCGAAAAGTCCCAGGTGGCGCAGTTGATTGCGAAGCAGCGCTAAGGCCCGCCGGCGTCGGCGGTGGGAGCTGTGCGAAAATTCTGATGCTTTCCATCGAAATTATGAATCCAAACGTACCGAAGGTAAGTTGACGCGTTTCAACAGCTGCGCCTAGTATTGTGTTTAGCAATGAATAATTTCAGCAATCTACGCCGGATGTGCATGTGCCCTTGTTGTTGTTGTGCATGCGTGTGTTCTGGCGTGGGGAGGTCGCTGACTTAAAAGTTTTGTAACACAATTCAGCACTAATCACCCCCCGACAGAGAGTATCTGGCGGGGGGCTTTTCTTTTTTTGGGCGATTTGGTTTAGGGCACATCACGCAGGGGAAATCATTTTATGGCTAGTCCATCGGTTGCAGGTGCGGTGAAAGAAACGAAAGCGCAGAAGGTGGAACGACTGAAGCGCACGATGAATCCGTGGGAGGGGTTGGAGGAGATTCGACGCTTTGCGCGTGAGGGCTTCGATGCGATACCGGCGGAGTGGATTGGGACATACTTCCGCTGGTGGGGAGTGTACACGCAGGGCGATGGGGTCGGCGTGGTGGGCGGCAAGGATGGGCAGGGGAAGGCGCTGCCGTTTTTCATGCTGCGGATTCGGATTCCAAACGGACTTTTGCGATCGGATCAGTTGCGGGCAATCGCCGGATTGAGCAGCCGCTATGCGCGCGGGAGCGCCGATCTGACGGTGAGGCAGAACATTCAGTTGCACTGGGTCACGATTGAGGCGCTGCCTGACGTGCTGGAAGGACTTTGGCGGGTGGGGCTGAACACGATGGGCGCCTGCGGCGATGTCACTCGAAATATTACGGGATGCCCGGTGGCTGGAGTGGATGCGGACGAGATCTGCGATGCGTCGGGGCTGGCGCTGGAAGTGGATCGCATGCTGGCGGGGAATGCGGAGTTCTACAACTTGCCGCGCAAGTTCAAGATTTCGATTACGGGATGCCGCGTGTGGTGCCCTTATCCGGAGATTAATGATGTTGGGCTGACTGCGACTGAGCGAGTGATTGCGGGAAAGACTGAGATTGGATTTGGGTTACGAGTGGGCGGAGGGCTTTCCACAGAGCCTTATCTGGGCGCACCGCTGAATGCTTTCGTGCGCTGGAATCAAGTGCTGCCGGTTGTTCGAGGGATTGCGGAGTTGTTTCGCGACTCGGATCAACTGCGCGAGCATCGCGAGCGGGCGCGGCTGAAATTTTTGTTCTTGCGGCATGGGTGGACGGCTGAGGGCTTTCAAGAAGAGCTGGAGCGGCGGATTGGATTTCAACTTGATCCTGCTGTGGAGGAGCATCCGCCGGTTGATGTTTATCGCGATCACATCGGCATTCATGCGCAGAAACAGCCTGGGCTTTGCTACGTGGGAGCTACGGTGCTGCGGGGCCGGATCACGCCGGAACAGATGCATGCTGCGGCCGATTTTGCCGATCGATTTGCCAGCGGCGAACTGCGCACTACCAACATGCAGAATCTGCTGATCGTGAACGTGCCTCGCCATCAGGCGGACGATTTGGCCAAAGAGTTGGGCGCGATTGGACTGCTGGTCAGCGGGTCTCCGTTTTGGCGCGGCGCGGTTGCATGCAGCGGGACTGAATTTTGCAAGCTGGCCATTACCGAGACGAAAAGTTTTTCGCGCTGGCTGGTGGAAGAATTGGAAGAGCGCTTACCCGGATTTGATGAGCACTTGAAATTGCACGTCACAGGCTGCCCCAACAGCTGCGGTCAACACTGGATCGCGGACATTGGAATCGAAGGCAAAAAGATCAAGCTGAACGGGCAGATGGTGGACGCTTACTACTTCTGTCTGGGTGGGGCGCTTGGCTTGAATCAGTCGATTGCCAGGCCGGTGGGGTTTCGCTGCGCTGCTACGGAGGTTCCTGAAGCCATCGAGCGTCTGCTGAAAAAATATCTTTCCGACGGCACGCCCAATGAAAATCTTCGACGCTTTTTCGCGCGGCACAGCGACGCTGACTTGCGGAACTTTTTGGCTGGTGAGTTGGTCGAAGCGGTGGAGCGCGATCTGCCTGAGGGGCGCTTGCCTAGTGGGGTGGAAGGTTAAGCGTGATTGCGAGAGAGGTCGGGCCGAGAAAAAAATGAGCAACTTGTTCCCAATGTTTTTGAAACTCGAAGGCAAACGTTGCCTGGTGGTTGGCGCCGGGAACGTTGGCGAACCGAAGATCGGCGGGCTGATTGATACCGGCGCGCGGGTCCACGTGATTGCTTTGCGGGCGAGTGAGATCGTACACGGGTGGGCGCAAGCGGGAAAGATCTCGCTGGAACTCCGCGACTTCGCCGCTGACGATCTCGATGGAACTTTTCTTGCTGTCGTGGCGACTGCTTCCCGTGCTCTGAATGAATCCATTTATCGGGCGGCACAGCGGCGTGGAGTGTTGTGCAACGTGGTGGACGATCCGGAATATTGCGACTTCTATTATCCCGCGGTGGTGCGTCGGGGCGATCTGCAGATTGCAATTTCTACGAATGGGCGAAGTCCCTCGCTATCGCAAAAACTTCGGCAGCAGCTGGAGCGGCAGTTTGGTCCAGGATATGCGCAATGGGTGGCGGAACTGGGCGAGACGAGAAAACTGGCGATGGCCAGCGATCTTGAGCCTGAACGAAAAAAGGAACTGTTGCATTCGCTGGCCAGCCGAGAGGCGGTGAAGGCGGCGATCGCGGAGCCGGCGAAACATCAGTTGGCGAAAGACGAACTGGCTAAGGACGAACGGAGGGTGACGGTATGAATGGCAAAGTGTTCCTGGTGGGCGCGGGGCCGGGCGATCCGGAACTGCTTACGGTGAAGGCTCTGCGGTTGCTGCGCACAGCTGACGTGGTGCTGCATGACGATCTTGTCCCGCCGGAAATTTTGAGATTGATTTCGTCTGGCGCTGACGTGCGGAACGTGGGCAAACGTTGCGGAAGCAAGATCATCCGGCAGGAAGAGATCAATTTTCTGATGGTGACGCTGGCCGCTTCAGGACGGCAGGTGGTGCGGCTGAAGAGCGGCGACCCGCTGATCTTCGGACGTGCCGGAGAAGAGATCGAGGCGCTGCGGCGTGCGAATATTGAATACGAAATCGTTCCGGGCGTGACTTCAGCGTTGGGAGCGGCTGCGGCCGCGGGGATTCCGCTGACGGATCGGCGGACGTCTTCCACCGTCGTGCTGACGACTGGGCATCGCGCTTCCGAGGATTCTGGCGAGGATTGGAGCGGGCTGGCTGGAAATGAATCGACGTTCGTCGTGTATATGCCCGGTTACGACTATGGGGAAATTGCTGACAGGGTGCTAACCGCTGGATTCGCCAAAGAGACTCCTTGCGCAATTATTTCACGTGCTACGACTCGCGAGCAGCGGATACACCGGACCACGGTTTCGGATCTTCATCGTGCGCCGAGACTTGCGTCTCCGACGCTGCTGGTCATCGGTGAAGTGGTGAAATTCGCCGATCGCAGTTTGGTCGAGGAAGCTGGTCTTTCTCAGGCGGAGTATTTGGCGGAAGCGGCTTTTACGGAAAGTCTGAGAGCAGACGAGGAGCCTTTGGCATGAAAGAAGAAGTCATGAAAGAAGAAGTTAAGACGTTGCAGATTGCCGCCGAAACGTGGAATCCTGAGCGCGTTCTCAGGTGGGCGTTCGACACGTTTGGCGCCGCAGTCGCAATCTCTTCTGCTTTCGGCGTGGAAGGCATGGCTGTGATCGACATAGCTGCGGGCGTACGCAAGGATTTTCGGGTCTTCACGCTGGATACGGAATTCCTGTTTCCCGAAACCTACAATCTTATGGATCAAGTGGAGCAAAGATATGGAATCGCAATTGAGCGGGTCTATTCGCTGATCTCGGCCGAAGAACAGGAACGGGTTCACGGGCAAGCACTGTGGACGCGGAATCCGGATGAATGCTGCGATCTGCGAAAAGTTGAGCCGCTGCGGCGCAAGTTGGGCGAACTGCGGGCATGGGTTACGAGCATCCGGCGCGATCAAACGGCTGAGCGCGCGGGGGCGGGCAAAATCGAGTGGGACGAAAAATTTGGCCTGGTTAAAATCAATCCCATTGCTGATTGGAGTTCGAAGCAGGTGTGGCAGTATATCCGCGAGCATGACGTACCTTTCAATCCGCTGCACGAGCGAAATTTCCCCAGCATCGGGTGCACGCATTGCACGCGAGCGGTGCGGCCGGGAGAAGATGACAGAGCAGGGCGGTGGGCGGGATTGTCTAAGACCGAGTGCGGGCTGCATATTATCCAGCCAGTGGCGGGTTCGCCGGAGGCGGACGCGTAAGGAAAGGCTGTGAGGCGACCTGGCAACGGTAGAGGTCATCGAATCCTCCACGACCGGCACGAACTGACCCCAGGGGCTAAAGCCCGCGTTCTTAGTGGCTCTGGGCGGCACGGCTGAAGCCGTGCCCTTCCCGAACCCGTTTACTTCCCGAACCTACTTATTGGATTGAGTCTTTTTTCTCGTTTGGCATGAGGCATCTGTCCTACCTGGATTAGCGAGCAATCCGATTTGTGATTTGCCCCGTACTTCCCAAGTACGGCAAAGACTGCGCTCACTCCTTTCAATTTTGCAAATCGGCGAGGCTCGCATGGCACGGTGGCAACTTGTTGTTTTCATTCTTTGCGCTTCCGTCGGATGGTGCCAGACGGAGGCATCGAGATCCATCCCGTTTGCAGGATCGCGGCTTAATTCCGAGACTGACAAGCAAATTCAATCGCTTCAGCTTCGTGTGAAGTCAGCGCCGAGAGACTACGCGGGCTATGACGCTTTAGGCTCCGCTTTTTTTCAGAAAGCTCGCGAGACCGGCGACATTGCCTACTACGACCTTGCCGAACAAACGCTGAAGAAATCACTCGAGTTGGCGCCGCACGACTTCCACGCGGCCGATCCTCTGGTTCACATCGCGCTGGTGTATATGGGAGAGCATCGTTTCAAAGACGCTCTCGCTTCGGCGCAGCAGGCGATCAGCCTGGGTTCGGGGAGTCTGGCAGCGTTCGCCATCGAGGGCGATGCCTACACGGACATGGGAGATTATGACGAGGCGGCAGAGGCTTACAACACAGTGCAGATTCTCGGGCGCGTGGTGTCTTCGCCGCTGGCGCTCGCCTGCATGAGCGACAGCCGCGTGGCGTACCTGCGTTTTTTGCACGGGGATTCAGCGGAAGCGATCCGGCTGATGAAGAGTGCCATTGCGGCAGCGACGCAGATCAATGTGCCGCGAGAAAATCTGGCGTGGCTGTATTTCGAATTGGGCGAACGTTATTTTCAAGCGGGCGAACTGGAGAATGCAGCGCTGGCTTATCACTCAGGGATTGCGGCTGATCCCGCTCACTATCGTTCGCTGGGTGGTTTGGCGAAGGTGCGCGCGGCGCAGGGTGCGTTCGACGAATCGATTCACCTTTACCAGCGGTCGATTGCCATTATTCCGTTTCCGGTTTATGTCGAGGAGTTGGGCGATGTTTACCGGAAGATGGGAAAAGAAAAAGAAGCGCAGCAGCAATATGACCTGGTGGAATACATCGGACACCTCGGCGAATTGAATCGAGTGCTGGCCAACCGGGAACTGGCGTTGTTCCATGCCGATCAGGGCATCAAGCTGCTAGAGGCCGTGGAACTTGCGCGAAAAGAACTTGAGGTGCGGCACGACATTTATACGTGGGACACGTTGGCGTGGGTGCTTTACAAAAGTGGGCGGCAGGAAGAAGCGGCTGCCGCGATGAGCAAAGCTCTGGTGCTGCAGACGAATGATCCGCTTCTTCTGTTTCATGCGGGAATGATTTACCACGATTTGGCCAGGGATGATGAGGCAGAAGATTTTCTATCGCGCGCTTTGAAGGCCAATCCGCACTTTCACATTCTTCACGCGGAAGAGGCCGGGCGAACTCTGGAGGCTGTTAGGCATGCTCGGAATCGAGATTTGAGGTCGACCAATGCGATGCGCTAATAGCAATCTTCGCCGGGGAACCGTTTTGGGTTTCGTGTTGCTGGTTTTAGGATCAGCGAGCTGCTTCGCGCACCCGATGGGGAACTTCAGCGTTAATCACTATTCGAAGGTCACGATTGGGCAACAGTCGATTGAGATTCTTTATCTGGTGGACATGGCGGAAATCCCAACGTATCAGGAGATTCGAGAGTTTGAAATTACTGCAAAGCCGGATGATCCCAGCGTCGACCGCTATCTCGATAGGCAGGAGCCGATTTTGAAAGCGGAGCTTTCGGTGGAGAGCGATGGACGGGTTCTGCGACTTGAAACAATCGAGCGACGCGTGACTTTTGCCGAGGGTGCTGGCGGTCTGCTGACGATGAAAATCAGATTCGTGTTCCGAGGGCAGCTTGATTGTATTGCGGGCATTCACCAACTTGCTTTTACCGACAGCAACTTCGCGGGGCGCGCAGGGTGGAAAGAGATTGTTGTTCTTGGCGATGGGGCGGAGATTGTGAACAGTTCCGCTCCGGCAGTTGATCGCAGCAGCGAACTGACTAATTATTCGAGCGATGCTTTGAATAGTCCGCCGCAGCTGTTATCGGCGGAGGTCAGGTATAGGACCGTTGCGGTTGATGCGGGCGGAAGCGCTTCAGCGTCCTCGACTGGAGAGCATTCGAGTCGAATGCTTTCGGGGACGAGTACATCACGTAAGAGTAACGCGGGACGCGTTTTATCAGAGCAGAGTCATCGGAACTCGTTAGGTGAAGTCACTTCTGTTCATCGGCATGAGGTGGGCCCGTCTACGCGCAGTGTTGTTGTACCTGTCATTGCTGTGCCGTTGCCGGCGACCCGCGCGCAGAACACTCCGCGCAGCCGCTTTACTGAACTGATTTCAACTCAGGGAACGTTGAGCTTTTGGTTTCTTCTAACGGCGGCGCTGATTGCCGCTGGCCTGGGTGCGCTGCATGCGCTGGAACCGGGACATGGCAAAACCATTGTCGCGGCGTATCTCGTGGGTTCTCGCGGTACGGCGAGGCATGCTGTGTTGCTTGGAATTGTCGTCACCGCCGCGCATACGGCGGGCGTGTTTTTGTTGGGCGCGGTTACACTTTATGCATCGCGGTATATCGTCCCTGAGCAACTTTATCCGTGGCTTGGCGCAATTTCGGGCCTTAGCGTTGCCGGGCTCGGAGTTTTCATTTTCCTCAGGCATTGGACTGGAGAAACCGGAGAACATTCGCATGCTGCGGGAGAGCGGCATTCGCATTGGTTTCTTTCCATGTTCAAGCAAAATGGGACGAAGGGGCCGAAGCCAATCGAGCGCGCGTTGTCGTTGCGGGAACTCTGCGTTTTGGGCATCACGGGAGGAATCGTACCTTGTCCGGCCGCGCTGGTCGTGCTTTTGAGCGCCTTCGCGCTGCATCGGATAGGTTTCGGTTTGTTTCTGATTACCGCATTCAGCGTAGGCTTGGCGGCCGTCCTAGTAATTGTTGGCTTGACGATGGTGTATACCAAGCGCTTGGTGGCAGCGCGGATGCAGGTGGGCAGTGCGGCTCTGCGCTATCTTCCCTTTTTGTCGTCTGCATTTATGGTTGTGTTGGGCGTGGGCATCACGTTGTCTGCCATCGGGTCCGTCCAATTTAAGCAAGGACTTATTTCTCCGGTCAAACTGGTTCCGTTCGTGACTGTCGTGTTGCTCGGATTGTTTCTGGGTATGCGGCATTCAACTGATCCTGATCATGTAGTGGCGGTGTCGACAATTGTGAGCCGGCAGGGATCGGTGCGAAGCTCGGCGGCCATTGGGTTGTTGTGGGGATTGGGGCATACGCTGACCATCTTCTTCGTTGGGTCGGCGATTATTATTTTCGGCGTTGTGATTCCACCGAGGCTGGGTTTGTCCATGGAGTTTTGCGTTGCTTTGATGCTGATCTTACTCGGTGTCTTGAATCTGATTGGTGTTATGAGTTGGATCACGAATCGGCTGACTCCGCAGGCTTCAGAGAATCATCTGTTTGAGAATTCCGCCGATAAGAGATCGCGAAATCTTGCGCGGGTTCACTTCTTCATTGAAAAGGGAGTCGGCAAACTTGGTCTTTACCAGACGTTGCGGCCGGTTGTTGTGGGGCTTGTGCACGGCTTGGCTGGCTCTGCGGCGGTCGCACTGCTGGTGCTTTCCACTATCAAGAGTCCGTTGTGGTCGACTGCTTACTTGCTGGTGTTTGGGTTTGGCACGATGTTGGGAATGATGCTGATGACGGCCGCAATTTCGGCGCCGCTGGTTTACACGGGAAAGAAATTCTTCAATGTGAACCGGCATCTGACGGTCGTTTCGGGGCTGGCCAGCGTTGCCTTCGGCATGTTCCTGGTTTATCAGATCGGCTTTGTGGACGGGTTATTTACTTCCCATGTGCATTGGATCCCGCAGTAAGCGGAATGTTGTCGCGCTAGGCAAATAAATTCGACATCGCTCAATCCATCCAGCTGCCGGCAGCGTACCTAAAGCACGTAGACGGATTCTGCCGTCATCTTCTCCTGCGTGCTACTGCGTCGGGAGCGGGATCTAGCCCACGGCGGGGGACGTCCCCGAATCTTCAACCAGGACATGACCCATGAAAAAGCTGAAGTCAGTCGTGGCCCTTGCGATGTCGTTGTTCATGCTGGCACCTTCCAGCTTGTTCGCGTCAAGTCATCGCGAAGCGCCGATTACGGCATTGGACCGTGCCGCGGATGTCACCGATTGGTACGCCTTTGTCAGTTATGACGATCCTACAAAGGTTACATTCATTTTGAATGTGGACCCCTTGCTTGAGCCCGCTAACGGACCCAACTATTTTCCCTTCGACCCTAACGTGCTTTACGAGATGCACGTGGACAACAATCAGGACGGATTGGATGACATCACCTTCCAATTCCGCTTCAACACGCAAATCAATCTACCGACCGTGTTCACGGGATTTGTCGGCGGCATCGACGGCTTTCCGCAGATCACCTCGTTGAGTGGGCCGGGCGCCGCAGGTTTAAGCCTGAGCCAGACTTACACGGTAACGATGATCAAGAAAGGGAAGGCGACCAACCTCAACAATGGGCAGGTGCTTTATGCGGTGCCCTCGAACGTTGGACCGCTGACCATGCCCAACTATCAATCGCTGTTTAACCAGGGGATTTATAGCCTGGGAAGCGGCATTCGAGTGTGGGCTGGAACCGCGGACGATCCATTCTTCATCGATCTCGGGGCAGCATTCGACTCGTTGAATTTCCGCCGCGGCGTCGGGCCCGTGCTGTCAGAAGCGATCGATGCTGACAACACTCACAACTACGCGCCGGACGCTGTGGGCGGTTACAACGTCAACTCCATCGTGCTGGAAGTCCCCATCACGATGCTGACGGTGGATGGCAAACTGCATGGCTCCGGCGACAAGCAAGCCGTGATTGGAACCTATGGCAGCACGTCGCGCCATCTTTTTCCGGTGCGACGGTCCTCGAATCCGGATGTCGATGCGAGCCTTTTGCGCCAGGTGAATCGTGAAGGCAATCCGCTGATCAATGAAGTGATTATTGGTACAGGATCGAAAGACCGCTTCAGCATGGATTATCCGGTTCACGACTCACAGTTCTCGAGTTTCGTTCTGGAGCCGGTGCTGGCGTCTGTGTTCAGTTCGTTGGGAGTTCCGGTTGCGCCCAACCCCCGCACGGACTTGCTGATCCTGGTGCAGTATGAGGCTCCGATTTGTCCGGGATGCGGACCGGGCGATGTTGGCCCTATTGTTGATTTGCTGCGGCTTAACACGGGCATCCCTGCGACGCCGGTGGGCAGCCAGTTGCGGCTGGGCTTTATTGCCGGCGATTCGGCTGGATACCCCAACGGACGCAGGCCGGTCGACGATGTGTTTGACATCTCGGCTCGCGCTGTTGCCGGAATTCTGGTTGACCCCGTGACCTACGGGACACGACTGGGAGATGGCGTGCAAACCAAAACGGAAGGCCTGAACACTTCCTTCCCTTACGTCATGCCAGCGAACAATGGGCGCGACAGCGCGCACACTGGACCTGGGCAGGCGGGCTGCACCGGACAACCCGGCGGCATCTGCCCTGTGATGTAGGTAGCCGTCATGCAGTGAATCGATGTGGCCGCTGTGCGAAGTGCGGCGGCCGCTTCTTTACTTCGTCGCTTCGAAATGAGGCTTCCTATGAACAAACGTCTCGCAGCATTTTTTCTGATTATTTCGAGCTTCGCTGTTGGGCAAGCTCCGAACAATTTCGATACTGAAAAAGCGCGAGTTTCGACTCTGCTGAACGAGCATGAGTTCGCTGCGGCCCTGGATTTAGCCAAGGCACTGAACAAGCGAGTTCCTGACGACGTGATGGTCTACGGTTTGCTGACCGATGCGAATTTAGAACTCGGCAATTACAGCGGCGCCGAGGCCTCGACGCAGTGGATGCTGAATCTTCGTCCCGGCAATCGGCCTGCACTGATTCGGACGGCTCGATTGCGCGAACTCTTTGGGGATTCGGAGGGCGCATACGAAGCGATCGATCTGGCCTATCAATCGACACCGTCGACTGAAACGGAAGAGCGTGCTGCGATCCTTACCGAGATGGGCCATCTTCGCTTTGTTTCTGGCAACTCGGATGTGGCGGAAAAACTTTTGTTGCAGGCGTTGACAGCTTCTCCGAGCTATCCCGACGCTTTGGGGCGTATGGCGCAGGTTCGCATGGCGCAGAAACGCTACAGTGACGCGGTCGTCCTCTTTCAGCAGCGTTATCAAGTCGCGCCCCGAGCGGGCAATCTCTACGAGTTGGCCGAAGCTTTGCAATTGGCGAGGCGTAATAGCGAGGCTAAGAAAGCCTTTGCAGAATTTGAAACGCAAGCGTTGCTTGAATCGGGCAAGAAGGACAACTCGAACCGCGCGCTAATCTTTTATTATGCCGATCACGCGCATCGGCCAGCGCAGGCCCTCAAGCTGGCGGAACAGGAAATCGGCTGGCGCCATGACATTTACACGCTGGATGCTTATGCCTGGGCGCTGCATGTGAACGGTCAAGATGCGCAGGCGCGCAAGCAGATCGAGATTGCTCTGGCAGTCGGAGTTCGTGATTCAAAACTATTTCTTCACGCAGGCATTATCGCGCGGAAATCAGGAGACCGCGCAGCCGCCGACCGATATCTGAAGCAATCGGCGGAGTTGAATTCAAAGGACTCTGAGCAAGCGCGAAACCTATCGGCGGGAGTTCCACAGTCAGCGAGAAGGTAAGGGGGCTTTTCAACTTGTCTCTAAGTCGCGCGTGGCATTGAACTTTTCAGTTACTCGAACAACTCTGTTCGTTTTTCGTAACAAGCACAAGAAACCGCTTGATTTCTTCTCCATCTGCTGCTAACTTCGCGGGCCAACTAACGAGCCAGGGTTAATTCACGGGATTGCAAAGAACTGCCGACGGATGAGTTCCTTGTCTTGGAAGGTTCCGAGAAACACTCCCTGGGCAAATGCGCTCACTGCCGAGTGGACTATTTCATTCAAAGCAAACTTCAGCTCTTTTGTGTGAATAAGAATGGAGCGGATTATGCCCGCAGGACTGGACAACCTTAAACACATTGTTGTTCTGATGATGGAAAACCGGTCGTTCGATCACATGCTGGGGTCGCTGACGGCGGTGAACCAGCAGATCGACGGAATTGTCGCGGGGCTGAGCAATCCGGATACTACGGGCGCATTGGTGCAACCGCAGCCGTTGGCAGCGTTTCAGGGGCAGCTTGATCCGGATCCCGATCATCACTTTCCCGCGGCTGATCTGCAGATTTTTGGCGGGGACACGAGCCCCGGACGCCAGCCGAATATGCAGGGGTTCGTGAAAAGTTATTTCAATCAGCAGCAGGATGTGGGGCACTCGCAGAAAATCATGTATTACTTCGCGCAGAACCAGCTTCCGGTGCTGACCACGCTGGCTACGGAGTTTGCGGTGTTCAACCGGTGGTTTGCGTCGATACCGGGACCGACAATTTGCAATCGAGCGTTCGCTCACTATGGAACTTCTTTTGGGCAGGTGGGGATGGATGTGTTCTATGTAAAGGAGCCATACCAGAGCATTTACGACCGGCTGATCAATGCGAGCCCGCCGCACTCGGCGAAAATTTATTACTACGATACGACCAGCTCGACCATGGAGATTGTGAACCTGCTGCAGAACGAGCCGAAATTATTTGGCACATACCAGCAGTTCTTGTCGGATTGCGCGAGTGGGGCCTTGCCGGAATATTCGTTCGTCGAGCCGAACTACAACGATCACGATGGTGATGACGGCGAGGAAGTGGCAAGCGATCAGCATCCTGACCACAACATGCAGGCGGGGGAGTTGTTCATCGCAAGCGTTTATAACGCGATCAAGGCGAATGCTGACTTGTGGCAAAGCACCGTGCTCCTGGTGGTTTATGACGAGCATGGAGGAATTTACGATCACGTGCCTCCGCCGAATTGTTCGCCGAACGCTCCCGACGGATTTGTGGCTTCGGCCAACGATACTGGCACGGGCATGCCGTTTGCGTTCGACCGGCTGGGCGTGCGGGTTCCAGCGATTCTGATTTCACCGTGGGTTCCGAAAGGTCTTGTGGTGAATGGCCGGGTGTTTGAACATGCGTCGATTCCCGCGACGGTGACAAAACATTTTCTTGGAAGCTATGCGCAGCGGACGGCGCGGGAGATCGCGGCGGATACTTTTCTGGATTTTGTTTCTTTGGATGTAATGCGGCAGGATTGTCCGGATTTTGGGTGAGAAGTTTGGCGTCGACTGACAGCAGGTTCCTCACCGAGCTTTCAGCGCGGTTCGGAATGACAAGATTCAGTGGGCGTAGCATTTGCTGCGATGAAGAGGTGATCACAATGGCGAAAATAGTTGTACCGCGGCCGCCGGATAGCGCGATGAATAAAGATCGTCCGGTCTCAAGTTTGCTGAAGACGCAGATTCTTCACTTGCACGAGGCGGAGCACAGATTGCCTCTGCGGCGCCGAACAGATATTTACATCAACGCCATCAAGACCGAAGGCGAAGCGGCGGAATACATAAGCCGGGTGACGCAGGCGATCCACGACGCGCACGCAGCGGCTGCGGCGAAGCGGGCGCGGCGCGCGGCCAAGCCTAAGCGGGTGGGCATCGACATTGCGGCTGTGGCCGATGACAGGCCGAGGAAAAAGGGAAAGGGAAAAAGTTAGGGTCGAGCTGTCGTGTTGGATTTCCGCTGGCGCGGTTTGCAGGAGGCGGTATGCGTTCGAGTTTTATTGTGCTGCTGCTGTGGCTGGGATCGACGTTGGCTTGGACGCAGGAGGGCATGTTGCATGCGGAGTTTCGCCGCGAGGGCGAACGGGCCAGCGATGCCTGCAAAGATTTCAGCTTCAAGACCGTACCGGCGTGCGCCATCGAATTGTTCACCGATCATCCTCTGCACATTGCGGCTGGGAGCATGCCTGCGCAGAATGGATTTGGCCTGGGCGGAGCGTTCGTGGCCGACAAGAACACAAAGAACTGGCGTCTGACGTGGGATGTGGATGCCGTGGGCTCGACGAATGAGTCTTGGCGGGCCGGTGGATACATGAAGTTGATCCACACGCCGAGTGAGCCGGTTGTTGTGATCGTGCCGGTGATTCCGCAGCCCGGTGGGGCTGAGCCGAAGAAGCCGGAGAAAAGGCGGCCGATTAACCTGGTGCATCCCTACACAGTATTTAATTTGTATGCGCAAACGATCTCACTTAACAAGTTGAATTTCTTTGGACTGGGCAACGATTCGACGCTGACGGGCACGTCAGTGTTTGGAACGACGCAGACTATTGTGGGCGGCAATGTTATCAAGCCGGTCTATGAGTGGCAGGCTATCAGCAAGCTCAAGCTTGCGTTGCTGGGCGAGATGAATGGGCGGTTCGTGAGCGTGAGAAGTTATAACGGGCAATCTTTTCCTTCGATCGAGACGATTTATACGAATGCAACCGCTCCGGGCCTGAGCAGCCAGCCGGGATTTGTGCAGCTTGGAGAAGGGTTTCGCATTGAGCCGGTTTTCGCCGATCATTTCCAGCTGAATTACACGGGAAATTTTCAGGAGTTCTTCGCGCCGTCGGATTCGACGTACTCTTTTCTTCGATGGACAGCTGATTTGAATCACATCTTTTATTTGTACGGATACACGAAGACTGGTCCCAAGAATACCGACGCGAATGGTCCGGATGAATGCGGTCCGCTCACGGAAAAATGTCCGGAGGTTTCGCATTCGCGAAATTTGAATGGGTCGATCGGAGTGAGGCTTCTGCTTTCGGAATCGATCACGTCTGCCACTAGCGCGGTACCGTTCTATTTTCAGCAGACGCTGGGCGGCGCCGACATCAATGGTGGAATGGCGCTGGGCAGTTATCAGGACTACCGCTTTCGCGCTCCGAATCTTTTGTTGTTGCAGGAGAGTTTCGAGCATTCGGTGTGGGGTCCGTTTGGGTTCAAGTTCATGACGGACCAAGGACGCGTGGCGCTGACACGCAGCGATCTAGGATTCGATCATCTGCGACACAGCTACGCTGCCGGGCTTACTTTGCGGGCCGGCGGGTTTCCCATGGTCTCTCTGATGTTTGCCTGGGGAGGTCCTGAGGGCCACCACAACATCTTCAATATGAATAGCTCGCTGCTCGGGGGCTCTTCTCGTCCCGCGTTGGATTGAACTTGGCGATTCGATTTGGAATCGCCGCTCAAGTGCTTCGACAGAAACGGCGAAGTCACTTCTTCCGGGCCGCTTTGTTCTTCGGCGGTAGCAATCCGAAGATTTGCAGTTGCTGGTAGCTGGCCACGAAGACCTCGCCGTTGGCGACTACGGGGACAAGGTTCGCGTTGTTGACAAGGTTGACCCAGGATCCCGCCGTTGCCTGAAAGAGCACCGGCATGGTGCTTCCGCCTGTGTCGGGATTAAATGCGAAAAGCGTTATCGCGGGCTGAGTGGTCGAGAGCGGACGCGCCAGCGCCCAGATGATGGGATTGGCTGTGCCGTTCGAGGAAATGGTTGTGAAAAAACCTGGATCCTGGCCGCTGCTGCTGATCGTCCCACTACTCTCCAATGTGAGCGTGACGGTCGGCGTCGTTTGCAACTCCCAAACTTCGACGGTCGCGTCGCCGCTCGTGACCACCCTTGCGTTGAGATCTGTGGGATCAACGTAATACGACGGGCCACACCAGCACCAGCCAATCTGAATGGTGCCGAGTACGTTGTTCGTTTTCGACGAATATCCGCCGAGGCTGTCTTCGTTCATCAAAAACATTCTGCCGTCTTTGCCAGCCGCGACGGCGAGATGGGGTATGGCGCCAGGCTGATCCGGGAGCACCATCACGCCACCACTGCCGAGATCCCTGTCGCCTTTGTCCAACGAGGCCCAATTGCTGGGCGTAAACAAGTCAAGCACGGAGCTGAGATCGGGAGCTTCCTTAACGACGCTCTCCTGAATATTGGTCACGCCATCGTAAGTTGTGCCGGCCGGGTCAGAGTTGCCGGTGACGAATAGAACATTGCCAGAGTCATCCGCGGCCGGGCCGTAGCCAGACATCCAAATGGAAGAAGCGAAGAAGTCATCGGCATCGGTGGCCTGCGTATCAGTGACTTCGGTCGCGGTCATCGGCGTAAGGGTGCCGGTTTGCCAGCCCATCAGCCATCCTCTGGCTAAACTATTGTCGCTGCACATGCTGCCGAATGCGGCATACACGTTGCCGTTGGCTAACAGCAGAGCGGGCCGCTGGCGCTGATTGGTGGCGTTGAAGCTGAAGGTGCTGCCGTCACTAAGCGTGTGCGAAGCGGCCACCAGTTCGGGTGAGACCGTATCCGTCAGGCTGCCGAGATCAAGCGCATGCAGGTAATACGCGGGGCCGGTCGTTTGATTCGTGTAAACCATCACGTACAGGATGTTGTTAGGCAGATCGATGACCGGCGTGGAATTGATGCCATCGTAGGGAGCCTGGCATCCCATGGGATACAGCACAGGCGGCCCAAAGTTTGGGCTCAGCAGAATGGTTCCGCTCTCGGCATCGATGGCGTAAACCGTGTCGTTTTCGGTGACCACATAAACCACGTCGTGCGTGCCCTGGTAATTTCCTGCGGTAATGTTCACGCCGGGAACGAGCAGAGGCTGCGCATCGACTTGCTGGTCAAGAGTTACGGTTTGCAATAGTCCGAAGGATGAACCGTTGACGTTCGTGGGAGTGAGGATGGTTTCGTTCGGGTTCCAGCCGGTGCGGTAATTATCGTAGTGATAAGTGGTGACCGATTCCGTGGGAGTCGCTGGATTCACGGTAAGAGTGTCGGAAGGTGAAGTCACGGATCCCAGCGCGGCAGTGATCGCGGACGTACCCACGCCGACGCTCGTCGCGAGGCCCTGGCTGCCCGAGGTATTGCTGATGGTGGCGACAGCAGTGTTTGCCGAGGTCCACGTCACAGAAGTGGTGATGTTCTGCGTGCTGCTGTCAGAGTAAGTTCCCGTGGCTGTGAACTGCTGGCTTGCGCCCAGCGATATGAAAGGCAGGGATGGCGTGACTGCAATCGAAACCAGAGTTGCGGGCGTTACAGTTAATGTAGCGATGCCGGTTATGGTGCCTGAAGTTGCGCTGATTGTAGTTGCGCCCGCGGCTACTCCGCTGGCGAGACCGCCACTGGTGATCGTGGCTATATTTATGGCGGACGAACTCCAGGTCGCTGAACCGCTCAGGTTCTGTGTGCTGCCGTCTGTGTAAGTTCCCGTGGCGGTGAATTGCTGCTGTGTGCCGGCTGCGATCGAGGGTGCCGAGGGCGTGACTGCGATCGAGACGAGCGTTGGAGGGGTCACGGTCAAAATCGTCGAGCCTGTGATTTTGCCGGCGGTTGCGGTGATCGTTGCCGTGCCCGTGGCCAGGCCACTGGCCAAGCCTTGCGTGCCTGCGATGTTGCTCACCGTTGCCACGGTGCTCTTGCTGGAACTCCAGGTGACTGAATCCGTCAGGTTGTAGGTCTCGCCGGTGCTAAACGTACCGGTCGCAGTGAATTGTTGAGTTGTACCCGCAGACACCGATGGGTTCGCCGGCGTGACTGCAATCGAGGTTAATCCCGCAGTCGTGCCGGTGCCTGTGAGATTGGCGGTTTGCGGACTGTTGCTGGCGCTATCCGTCACGGTAAGCGTGCCCGATCGCTTGCCCACAACTGTTGGAGTAAACGTCACGCTGATCGTGCATTTCGCTTTTTCAGCGACCGACGCGCCACAGGTATTGGTTTGGGCGAAATCGCCGCTTACCGCAACGCTGGTGATGGTCAGCGTTGTGGGCAGATTGTTGGTGAGAGTTACGGAGATCGGATTGCTCGTGTTGCCCACAGTTTGACTGGTGAACGTGATTGCGCCTGGGGATAAAGTTACATCTGCAATTCCGGAGCCGGTTGTGCTGATCGTCTGAGGACTATTGCTGGCGTTATCGGTGATGGTGACCACGCCTGTGGCTGATCCCAATATCGTAGGGCTGAACGTGACTGAAATCGTGCACTTCTTGCCAGCCAACACGGTGCTTCCGCACGTATTGGTTTCGGCAAACGGCCCAGTGACGGTGATGCCACTGATGGATAACGTTGCGGTGCCGGTGTTGGTGAGCGTGACATTCTTGGTGGCGCTGGTGGTTCCGACTGCCACATTGCCGAAAGTCAGAGTAGTGGCAGAGAGCGTAACGTTCTGTGCCGTCGCGGCCACGGTCAATACTAGAAATGCCACACTTGGCAATAGAATGGGGGCACGAAGTTTGCTTGCAAAACTGAGCCGGGCGAGGCTCTTGACGAAGCGCACAGCGAAGACCACGGGCTGCCTCCACTTGTTGATGCGGCAGAATACATGCCACGATGAATGAATGCAATTATGAATTGTGAATTGCGCGAATTTTGGTCTCTGCAATGTCCACCCGGTATTTAATAGTCACTGCTTGGATTAAAGAAAGCCGTCGGGAACGTGGCCGGTATGTTAATCGTGTCAGTCGGGTTGATGGCCGGATTGTTTCTTCCTGCATCGCTCGGATCGAACACAGTGAAACCGACGCCGGGCGATCCATTCGGCAACGAATAGTTGTCGTACGGATAGACGGGATCTTCGAATCCCGGGTTCTGGTTGGCAACGCCGCCCGCATCCTCGCCGATCCCCTGCCAGCCCGCAAAGTTGTAATACGTTAAATATTTTCCGAAGCCGCACAGCATCGTTCCCTCAGGAGAGGGCTGGCTGTGAAAAGCATCTGGATCGGTACCGAATGCGGCGTCCGTTCTCCAGTACAGGTTGCTCTGCCAGTTGTGGAGGTCCGTGATCGGAAAACCACAGGCGTATTCGCAGCCTTGCTGAATGTAGAAGGATTCGCTCGCGTTGCGGTCAAAATAGAACAGATTGTTCGATGAATTGAAAACGGTGACAGGACTGGATGGGCAAACATAGGTGGGATACGGATTGCCGTTGGAAATCATTCCCTTGCGCGCGTAAGCGAAGATGTTATTGCTGATCGTATTCGCCAGATTCGCGAGCTGCGGCCCGTGAGTAATGTTGACTGCCATCGCGGAAGTTCGATAGACGAGGTTGTTCTGTACCGTCGCCAGTCCGGTGGAACCGTCCAGATTGATGCCGTTGCCGCCATAGCCATCTGAGTCAATGATGGAGGCGTCGCTGGTGTCGTGGATCTTGTTGTTTAAGATCTTGTTGCCCGCCGCAGAAAACGAAGATCCCCCCGTGGCGAAGTAAATCGCTCCTCCGTCATCCGTAACGCCTTCGTACAAATCGAAGATGTGGCTGAAGGACACCACGTTGTTGAACGTGCCGCTGGAATTCTTTTTTCCAGGCGAGCAGCTGGGCGCAAGGCATACCTCGATCCCGCTGTGGTACACGTCATAAATATCGTTGTAGGTGTAGGTGTTGTCGTGGCCGCTGCCCTGCACAATGCCGGGAGCGCTAGGAATTACACGGCTGATGCCTTCGATCAAAGTATTTTCAACCGTAGTGAATTGCGGTACATTCGCATCGGTATCGGCCGAGGCTGGCGGCTCTCCGACGCGCAGTCCTATTCCGCCGATATCGAGGATCGCTCCATTCTCGAAGGTGTTGTGGGCCGTGATCGACGAAGGGGTGGTGGTTTTAAATTCGATTCCTGATCCGGCGGTCTGAGTAATGATGACGCCGTTGAAGGTCACGTACTGGCAGTTGTAGCAACTCACGGCTCCTGTCAACACTGGCTCTTGTTGAACTGAGACGTAACCTGTGGATGAAACCGTGAAGTTGTCGTGCTCGAACTGCAATCCCTGGAAGGTAACGTATTCGAGTCCGGTTGCAGTCATCACCTGAGGCGATTGCGGAATCACGATCGTGTCAGTGGGTGGATTCTCGCCGGGGTTCGCAAGATAGGTGAGCGTCCAAGGGGTTGCTGATCGATCCAAAAACCATTGCCCCGGCTGAGTCAGCAAATTCAAAACATTTTCGACCATGTAGCGATGATTCGGCAGGAAGCCATGCACGCCCGTGATCTGAGCGGTCGGGCCGGTTAGATAGACGATGTTGTTGACGCTGTCGATGGAGGAGATCCGCATTTTCGGGACACTCCAGTACTCGAAATCGAGGAGTTCGATGTCGCCGGTAGGGTAGGGCGGATTGAGATTTGTCCATGTCGAACTGACATCGCCGGGATTAAACTTAAATCGGTCGAAGCACTCCCAGCCGCTGCCCGTGATGTAGACCGCGCAGTTCACATTCGGCGGCGCGGCCGGAGGCGGCGAGCCGGTCAAATAGATAGGGCCGACGTTGCGAAGATAAGTGCCCACGGGGCCGGCCGTAGACCCACCGACCCTTGGCCGCAATCTGCGTCCATTGTTATAAAAAAGATTTTCAAAGTAGACCGTGCTTGTGGGCAGCGTGACCTGATACGTGTTGCCGGCCGTATTCGTCCAACCGGTAACTAGCATTCCGCCACTGAGTATCGGCGCCTCGTTGGGATAATTTTCCCAGAACACCTGCAGAGTGGCCGTGCCCGAATCTGCCGAGGTGAACGCGAGCGCCTGCTGATAATAGGTTCCATTGCGAATCAATACTGTGATCGGGGTCGTGCGCCCGTTGGGATTGGCCAGGATGGTTTGGACTGCGGTTTGCGCGCGGGCAATGGTCGCAAACGGACCATCGGTTCCAGTCGTGTTGGGATCCCACAATTTTCCCGACCACGAGTCGTTGCCGTTGGTAGCGACGTAGTAATCGGCTGACGTTCCAATGTCCGCAGTGGCTGCGGCACTGGTGATTCCGCCCAGCGACGCGGTAATGTTTGCGAGGCCATCTGACACTCCTGTGACGACGCCGCCCGACACCGTCGCAATATTGCTGCCCGAGGAAGCCCAGGTCACGGAGGCAGTAATGTTCTGCGTGGAACCGTCGCTGTAAGTTCCCGTCGCCGTGAATTGCGTGGTGCTTCCTATCGTCAGTGCGGTCGAACTCGGGCTGAGGCTGATGGACACAAGGGCCGCGGTCACCGTCAATGTAGTTGTTGCGCTCACCGAGGCGGATGCGGCTGTGATCGCGGTTGCACCTTCTCCGATGGTCGTGGCGAGGCCGGTATTTGAGACCGTGGCAACGCTCGTGGCCGATGATGTCCACGCAACCGAAGAGGTCAGGTTCTGCGTGCTGCCGTCGCTGTAAGTTCCGGTGGCGGTGAATTGCTGAGTTGCTCCCACGGCAATGCTCGGGTTCGCCGGCGTGATGGCGATTGAAACCAAAGTCGGACAAGGCGCGGTGACGGTCAACGCGGTGGACGCACTGATAGCATTTGACGTTGCCGAGATGGTCGCCGTGCCTTGACCGGAAGTCGTAGCCAACCCATAGCTGCCCACTGAGTTGCTGACGATCGCGGTCGACGCGGAAGACGAACTCCAGGTCGCTAGCGAAGTCACGTCCTGCGTGCTGCCATCGCTGAATGTTCCTGTTGCGGTGAACTGTTGCGTCGCGCCAAGAACAGTCGTCGGTGCCTGCGGACTCATTGCAATCGAAACCAGCGTCACGGGATTCACCACCAGCGTGGCTGATCCGCTCACAGAGCCTGAACTGACGCTGATCATCGTAGTTCCTGCACTCAGAGTGCTTGCGAGTCCCGCCGTGATAGCTGTGTCGCTGATAGTGGCCACGGAGGCTGTGGCCGAACTCCAATGCGCGGTCTGAGTCAGAGTCTGCGTGGTTCCATCAGAGAATGTGCCCGTCGCCGTGAATGGCTGCATGGTGCCAAGAGCAATCGTGGCCGTTGGCGGATTAATGGCAATCGAGACGAGCGTAGCCGCTGTCACCGTCAGCTCGCTCGAACCACTCACCACGCCGAAAGTGGCTAAGATGTTCGCTGTCCCCTGAGCCTCGCTCGTAGCAAAGCCGGCGGAGCTGATCGTTGCCGTGGCGGGCGTGTCTGACGACCAAGTCGCCGCGTTTGTCAGGTTTTGCGTGCTGCCATCGGTGTAGGTTCCCGTGGCCGTGAACTGCTCGGTCGTACCTGGAGCGATCGAGGATGTCGCCGGCGTGACGGCGATCGACACCAGTGTCGCCGCCGTCGCGGTCAGCGTGGCCGATCCGGTCACCGAGCCGGACGTCGCCGTGATCGTCGCGGACCCTTGTGCCACGCTCGTTGCTAGTCCTGTGGTCGTGATGGTTGCCACCGCTGGCGTATTAGAACTCCACTGCACGGAGCCGGTAATGTTTTGGGTGGTGCCGTCGCTAAATGCGCCGGTCGCGGTGAACTGCTGCGTGATCCCCAGCGGAAGAGTCGGAATCGCGGGCGTTACCGCAATCGAAACCAGCGTCGCTGTTGTGACTGTGACAGTCGTCGAGCCGCCAACCGAACCCGCAGTCGCCGTCACACTGGTGCTGCCCACTGCAACACTGCTTGCGACTCCTTGCGCGTTGACCGTGGCCGTGCTCGAATTCGCGCTACTCCACGTTGCTGTTGCGGTGAGATCCAGAGTGCTGCCGTCGCTGTAAGTTCCGGTTGCCGCCAACTGTAGAGTCGTGCCTAGAGCGAACGACGAATTGGCGGGAGTCACGGCAATCGCAACCAGGACGGGCTGACCTACCGTGAGCGTCGCTGTGCCCGTGATAGATCCTGAAGTGGCCGTGATAGTCGAGGCGCCTACAGTTATGCCAGTTGCCAGGCCGCCTGCTGCGATGGTCGCCACCGACGTCTGCGACGAACTCCACGTCGCACTGCTGGAAAGATTCTGAGTGCTGCCATCGCTATAGTTTCCAGTCGCCGTGAACTGCTGGGTCGTCCCTGCCGCGATGGATGGGCTTGCAGGACTGATCGAAATTGAAGTTAGCACTGGTGCTACTGTGAGTGTGGCCGAGCCAGTGATCTTGCCTGCAGTGGCCGTGATCGTCGCGGTACCGGCCGTTACTCCTGTAGCCAATCCGGTGTGCAGCTTGATGGTTGCGACCGAGGTGCTCGACGAAGTCCAACTGGCAGTCGTGGTGAGGTTCTGCGTGGTGCCGTTGCTATAGGTGCCGGTTGCCGTGAATTGCCGAGTAGAGCCGGGCGCGATGGAACCCGTGCTGGGAGTAACAGCGACCGAAGTCAACACTGCCGCTGTGACCGTAAGCGTCGCAGATCCGCTGACCGTGCCCGAAGTTGCCGTAATCGTGGCGGAGCCTTGCTCAACGCTCGTAGCCAAACCGCTGCTGCTGACCGTGGCAATTGAACTCGCTGAAGACGACCAGGTGACGCTGTCCGTAATGTTTTCTGTCGTGCCGTTGTTGTAGGTTCCGGTCGCCTTATATTGCTCGGCCTTGCCGGCTGCGACCGAAGCTGCGGCGGGCGTGACCGCGATCGAAGTGAGAACCGCCGCCGTAACTGTCAACGTTGCAGAGCCGCTAATCTTGCCCGAAGTAGCGGTGATCGTGGCCGTTCCCGCAGCGATGCCCTTTGCCAATCCCGTATGCAGACCGATGGTTGCAACGGACGTGCTCGACGAAGTCCAGCCCGCCGTTGTGGTCAAGTTCTGCGTCGAGCCGTCGCTATAAGTTCCCGTGGCTGTAAATTGCTGAGTCTCCGCGGCAATCACCGACGCACTGCTGGGAGTGATGGCTATCGATTCGAGAATGGGCGCAGTTCCGGTCCCGGTCAGCGTTACCAACTGCGGACTCGAAAGACCGCTATCGGTCACAGTCAGCGTAGCGTTTCGACTGCCCTGGGCACTGGGTGTGAAAGTGATTGAGATGGTGCAGGTGGCGCCCGCTGCGAGAGTCGCGGGACTCTGCGGGCAATTGTTGGTCTCGGTATAGTCAGCCAGATTCGTGCCGATGCTGTCGATGGTGATCGCCGACGCCTGCCCGTTTCTCAGCGTGGCTTTGTGGACGGAACTGGAAGTGCCGTCCGCTTGATTGCCGAATGACACTGACGTTGGGCTCACGGTCACGGACTGAGCGAAGGCCGGCAAAATCAATGAAGCAACGCAGGCGAGCAGGAAGGCGCGATGAATCCCCAAGGGTAGCATTAATAAAAATCCCAACGCTATCGAATTAAACTATCGAATCAGACTGCCGCAGAACTATCCCGGCGCGCGAAGATGGGGGATTTAGCCTTCGACGCAAAAAAGCATTATTTAAAGCTGAAAAATCAGAAATCGGGGATCGGAGTTGACTTCCGATCTCCATCACAGATGGGGCAATTATAGATCGAATGTCAACTTTGTTCCATATGAAATTACGTGACGGGAGTGCGCTATTTTGAATATCTTCAAGAAAGCGCACTACTTCAGAAAGCCTGCTGGAAGCCCGGTTCCAAACAAATCTATTCGGCCGCGGGGGGCGTCCCCTCACCGCGTGATCCGGGGCGACATTGGCTGCAGGGTCTTGACCGGATCGCGGCGGGTGGCCGTTCCCATCAAAGGCGCCAAGGTGTTCTGAACGCCGATTCGCGAGAACGATTGAAGGATTGCAATTCCAGCAGAATGAAAATGGTAGGCACGAGGAGACTCGAACTCCTGACCTCTACCGTGTCAAGGTAGCGCTCTAACCAACTGAGCTACGCGCCTACATTTGTTTTCAAGCACTTGCAGCAACCAGCGTTGCCGGCGTGGGGCCATTTGGGGCCAATAAGGATTTTACCACGCGGCCTTGTGCCTGGCGCTTCGTCGGCATCAAGCCTTGCGTGTATACATCCAGCGTGATTCTGCTGTTTGCGTGACGCAAGCTCTCCTGCACAACCTTTACGTCTTCGCCATTCGCCTTCAACAGAGTTGCGAACGAATGTCTGAACGTGTGCCAGCCGATGTGTTTGACAATTCCTGCACGCACGGCGCCAGGGCGAACAGCCTTTCGCAGTGCGCTGTCGGGCCAGTAAGGCTGTCGGCCCAACTTCTCAGGACTGGCAAACAACCAGTCATCATCACGGTTGTAGGGGGTTCGAGCACGCCAGTCCAGCAAAACTTCCGCGAGAGCGGAATCGAGCGGAACTGGCTTGCGTGACGCTTCGGTCTTCATACCTCCCACTACACCGTCGACAATTGCGCGGCTGAGATGAATTTCGAGGGTGTCAAAAATTACGTCTTGCCATTTCATCCCCAGAATCTCACTCACCCGTAGCCCGGTTGCCGCCGCCAAGAAAACCATTGTCCAGAATGGGTCCTTCAGTTCCGACAAGAGTGCCTTGGTCTCATCCACATCGAGAACGTCTGGTGTGCGCAGTCGCTTCGCGCTTTGACGCACGAGAGTGATGGGATTCTTCTCAGCCCACTCGTGCCGCATCGCGTGATTGAACAGCGCATGCATTACATTTCTGACTTTTGCCTTGGAGCCATTCGCCAGCGGGAGGCCTTTCAGCCATTCTTCAACCGCAACGGTCTTTACTTCTGACAAAGATCGGTTGCCCCAGCACGGCAGCACCCAAGTGCGAATGTAGCTTCCGTAAACGCCCTGGGTAGAGTGAGCCTTGCTGGGCAATTCCCTTTCTGTATAGTGAGCGACTAGCTGTTCCACGGTTGACGGCGTCCAAGTCTCTCTGTTGGCATCGATGCGAAGAGTTTCGGTTGCGTTTTGCGCGGCTGCTTTGGAACGGTACTGCTCGACCGTTCCCACAACAACCTTGCGTTTGACACGGCCCTGTGACGTTTGCTCTCGCCAGCGAAAGATCCAAACATCCGGGCCGACCTTGCGCTTTTCACGAATCAAACTGCCTCGCTGATAACGTGCTCGCGTGAATCTCATGGTTTCTCCTTTATCGAAACCACGCGAGCGATTCGGCCGCTCGATTTTACACGAAGCCAATCATCGAGTTCACTCGCACGATAACGCCAGAAGCGGCCAACTCTGTACGCGGGAACCTCTCCACGGCGTGCCATTCGCTGTAGTGTTTTCGGATGGATACCCCCGAGAAACTCCGCCGCTCGCTCGTCATCGAGCAATGGCTCAAACGGGAAAGACGCCTTGTCGCCGGCTTTGCGGAAGGGTTCGCACAAAGCATCCAACTCAACACGCTTTAGCGCTCCGTTATTGTTTGCCGAGTCTGTCATTGGCTAGTACAACCTCACCGATCTCTCATCTCAGGGGTTACGGGCCGCTGTGACGCTTCACGGGGTGGTCCTGCAGCACCCTCCGATCTCGACTCGCCACATCTCGCTCCGCATTTTCGGACGGGGCTGCTTTCGCAGCCAGCGCGCAAACAGTTCGTTCTGTTGCCGTCGCTGCTGGTGCACCCCGCGCAGCTTGTCCTTCCTCAAGCACTCAGGGTGAACCCGGCGGCAGCGGCTGACCACACCCGCGGCAGAAATACTTGTGAAGAGTGGTTCAGCGTGTACATTTTGAGCGAAAAGCCGAAATCCAGTCGAGCAAAAAAGGGCGGGTAGGCTAAGATAAACTACTCTAGACTGACCGTTCACCTCGCGCACTCCTCGCGCACTCCTCGCGCACATTTCGCGCACTCTGACCGTCGAACAGGGTTAATTTCTTGTGTCTGCATCGGTTTTCGTGTGACCCCTGCTCTGTGATGTTGTGTCACATTTCACTCCTCGTGCCGCCTACCGCGGCTGTCTGCCCTTCGAGGGCTTCGTCTGGTGCCGCGGATACAGAGATCTGGCGACCAATACTTTCTTGGAACATCTCGAACAGGTTCAGCGGGCTTAAGCCCACTGGGTCTGGAGGCAAAAAGTCCGATAGCTGCCGCATCTTCCGACTTGCATTGCCACCGGTCCGTGCGTTTAGCAAAGCCCGCGTGTTGGCAAGCCCGCGCTCCAAGATCGTCTGCCGAAATCCTTTACCCTCCATATATTTTCGGATTGAGTAGTCATCATCCTTCGGCTCGGGTTTCCCACCTCGATGAATGACTATGGCCGCAAAGGGATTGAATTTCGAAATGTTTTGCTCCAAACTTCCCAGAGTATCGAGCTGCGGTGGAATTCGACCGACCCGCATCTGACGTTCAATGCGTACAACAGGAAGACCAGTAGGTATCCCGGAAAAGTCTTCGAAGGATGGCAATGATTCAGGCCCCAACTTCCGCATCAGACGCTCGTACTTCCTCATTTGCTCCAAGCGCTTGTCATAGAGTCGAATTGAATCGCCGCCGCGGCCGAAATAGAGCGTCTGACCCGGATTCTTGGCGGTCCCACCGATCTCCTTCAAGCAGCGTTTCCGGGCTACACGGACGTGGCTCCGAACCCATTCCATCGAAATCCCCGGAATGTCGAGAGCAGGGTCAAGTCTGGCCAGACGCAGACCGTATGGGTCGCAGTCGAAGACCCCTGCGGCTCCAGCAGCCATTTGTCTCAGCGTCATCTTTGCTGCTCCGCGAAACACGATCTTGTTCGTAGCCCCGAACCGGCATCTGATAAACAGAAGCGCCTCCAATCCGAACCCCCTGAGATCAAGCATTCCCTTGTAGTTTTCCGTCGGTGACGATCTCCGCCTAAGGTTTGGGTAGAGAGTTTCGAGACAGTCCGTAAAAGGGATCTCGGGATCAGCTCGTAACTCCACCCGGTCAAACATGCTGTCCTCTAACAGTCAACACAAGCCACAGTACTGAAGCAGTCCTGGAGAAAGCAGCTTATACGTGGAATGGCCGTAATCAACTCATCAGCCGTGGAACGACGAATTTTGAATACGACTCCTACGGACGGAGGATTCTCAACGCTGCCGGGAACAGCTTATTGTACGAAGGCTGGAACGCTGGACAGGAGCTTTCCGGAACCATGCCCACCGCCAACAGAATTCTCGGAGGTATCGACGAATTCTTCGATCGGATGGATTCTACGGGATCGTACAGCCCAGTTACGGATATTCACGGGAGTGTCCTTGCGCTCACGAATGCTTCTGGCAACATCACTACGCAATACAACTACGATCCGTTCGGTAGCACTACTAGTTATGGCGGGACAAGCACCAACGTGTTCCAGTACACCGGGCGCGAGAATGACGGGAACGGGCTATAGTTCTACCGCGCTAGATATTACAACCCAGAGTTTGGCCGTTTCCTGAGTGAAGATCCTACGGGTTTTGCTGGTGGCATAAACCTCTACGACTACACATTTGATAGTCCAACTGATTTTAGCGACCCAAGCGGAAACGCTGGAATTCCCGGAATATGCTCCAGTCAACCATTGCCAAACGGCGGGTTTCAGTACTACGGTAATTGGGGAGGGCCTGGCTGGTCCGGTGGGCAGACAGAGCCACTCGAGAAGCTGCCGAACGATTCTAATTTGCTACCCCCTATAGACAATCAGGACGCTTGCTACCGGGCGCATGATTACTGTTACTCAGATGCGCGAATGAACGGCAGGAAGGGCGGCTCTCGGGGAGATGATCCTCCAGGGCCTGACGCGGCCTGCGACGTGCAGCTGAGTCTTTGTCTTGGAAATGTACCCTGGACCCAAACCAACGGCCATTTATTATGCTCGGAGGCTCTTTTTCCGCTGCGTGCCCTTTATCTTGGAGTGACGTCTCTTTTCTAATAAACTGAGGTTTGATGCTACGAGATCAAGTTTCTAAGATATCGACCTACAGCTGCGCTGGAGTTTCGCTTATCGGCTTGGTGTACTTCGCCTCTCTGCCGAGGCCAGCGGCACTTGACTTCCGGGCACAAATGGCGATTTCCCGGTTCGCTGGCTGGATGGCCTTTCTCGCCGCAATGGCTGCATTCAGCGGATTGTTTAGGCAGAACCGAAAAGCCAGAATCCTGACTGTGGTTCTTGGAATAGGACTATGCTTCCTGTGGGTGGTCATAGCGGCTGGAAATCTGGCAGTCGCATAAGCGAGGAACTTTCACATCTCTCCTCAGCTATCCAGCAAAGTAAGGCGAGGGCACATGCGCTTTTCTCACACCTCTATGACCGCCATGAACCCGTGAGCGACGCAAAGATGCTGGGCCTTGCAATCACAGCGTGCATTCTCATTGTCATGATTCTCGTGGCAGCGGTTGCTTCGGGGGGAGGCCACACGATGACCTTCTACCTTTTTGGCTCCGGCTTACCGGTTAGTCTGCTCCTCGGTGCGACCCTCACCGGCATTGCCACCTCGTCTGGCTATCAAGCGTACGAAAAAATACTCGTCCATCACAAAGCGGCGGAAGGAATCATCGCCCTCGCCGCCTGCGCCCTTTGCTTCTGGGGGCTGTTCCAAATGGCGCAAGCTCGGGGCACGATGGTAGAAAAACTGGCGACTTTAGCCTCTGCGAAATCTTTCGTGGACGACAACGTTGCTGAGGACGATTCGGCAGAGCCATTGCGCACGGATGAGTCCGCTGAACAGAGGGTCCGAGGTTTGTTGGGGAGCGCGATGGTGAAGATCATGCTCGCGGCAGATTTCATTCTGGGTATTCTCGTCGGACTGTTCGTGAAAATTCGAACCAATCACGATTTTGTTTCCTGGCAAGAGATGAAGAGGACGGCCAAGAACCTTAGATCACTCGAACAGCGGTCCATCGAACTTCTGTCGTCCATCGAAATTGCCAAAAAGCGCTGCATGGCGGGGATCTTGCGAGCCAAGCATGTTCAGCGAAAGAAGTGCGTTCCGTATCATCAGGCTCTTCCCTTTGTGCTCATTGTGCTGTCGCTGGCCTCATCTCATGTCCTCGCGCAGACAATCAACCACCACGAAGGCATTCTGATCGACGTGAGCGGTTCAATTGGCAAGAGCGGCGGTAACGATGAGCTTTTTCGTGAGTATCTCTTCTGGGTAAAGAAGCTTCTCCTCACGGAACCTCCAAACTCCCGCGTCTGGGTCTCGGTCATCACGACAGAATCGTTCGGTAGCGTGCGCAGTCTGGTGAAAGGCTGGACGCCTGATGCACAGGGTGTATTTACGGACGACCTCGATCACGCCCGTCGTCAACTCGCGGCGAATTTCGAGGCCAAGTCCGCAGGACTCACACCGACTGCGGCCGGAACCGACATTATCGGGGGCTTGTGGCAACTCAAGGCGTTGCTCGAATCAGGATCAATGAGCACTTCGAATACGGTCTCAAAGACGATCTGGATCTTCTCCGACATGATGAACGAATCGGCCAACTTCAACATGCCAGCCCTCTTGCCGGCTGGGCCCGAGAAAATGATCGAACAGGTGAAGGCCAACGACTTGATAGTGCCTCTTGCTGGATACAGAATATATGTGATCGGTGCATCACCAGCAGGGCTAAGACCCAAGGCGTGGAGCGTCCTCAGAACATTCTGGACCCTGTATTTCCGAAAGGCGGGAGCGGATCTCGTTTCATATTCGGCGGAATGCGCGACCCAAAGAGAGTAATCGACTCCCAGCTTGGGATAAGAATCTTTAAAATGGTGCCACGTGCCCCGCAGCTTGGTCCCCACGAAGTCCTTTTTGAATCGATAGCCGATTTCGCGGATTTTGCCTCTTGAAAGGAATTCTCTTTGAAAGCTCAAAACTAGCCAAAAGGAGGTGCGAAATATAAGGACCTGTCTGAACTCTTCACCCGAAAGCGCGCTAGAGACAGAGCCCGTGAAAATGCATCTCATAATACGGGGTCGGTGCGAGGCACATACCGACTAAAGTAGGTAAAGTAAAGGTGATCGAGACTTCTCCTGCGCAAGAATGCACCTTGATAGTAAATACAACTGCCGACTCGTTATTGACAATTGGTGTCACTGAATGTATCGTCCGATCAATTTAATAGTACGAACAGATCTAACCCCTTCCCTAATTAGTGCATTGCTGCGGAACTCCGCCGCGGGTAAGCGCAGACAGCAACATTACTGCTAAAGCTAGGAGAATCGTGATGACAAAGTCTGCCATTGATCGCATTGGCATAACACTAGCGCGGTTCTTCTTGGCGCTGGTGTTCCTCCACCTTGGCGTGGGCAGCATTTTGGTAGCTCAAGTAACAGTTAACACAGGCTCGACGGGCAATGGCATACTGATGAACAACGGAAGCTCGATAAGTAGTACAACCACAAACCAAGTCTCCATCTGGGCCGACACCTCCACAGGGCGCGCCAAGATCATCAACTACAACTTCGATACGGCTGCGCACATTCTAGCTACGTGGGCATGTACGAGCCTAGGCGGAGTTCCTTACGGCGGCGCGCTGGTCGGAGCCACAGGTGTTGCGGCGGAAAGCTGCACGTTGGGCAACGCCTCCGGCACTGCGATGTTAACGGAAAATTCCAGCGGAAGTCCCAGTTGGGTCCTCGCGCCACTGAACACGCCCTCAACCGCACATCAATGGTTCACCTCCTATACGGCTTCCTCGGGAGTTTTCGGAACTGCACAGCCCGCTATTAGTGATCTGACAGCGACCTTCAATCCTCCTCTGTCGCTTTCAACAAATACCCTTTCACTTACTTGTGGAGCGGGACAAGTTATGGGTGGGGCAACTCCGTCCTGCACGTCTGCTCCGACGCTGGGTGCAAGCGGCACGCTAGGGTCGCTCACAATGGGCAACGCTACCAGCGGGACAATTACGGTGGAGCCGGTCGCTGGGGCTCTTGGTACGGTGATAGTGAGCATTCCGGCAGCAACGGACACATTAGCGAATCTGGCCGGAACGCAAAGTCTTAGCAACAAGACTGTGGACGGCGTCACGCCTACTACGATGGGATACGTCGATGCGACAAGCAGCATTCAGACACAGTTGAATGCCAAGGCGCCTTTGGCTTCCCCGACATTTACAGGCACGGTCAAACTGCCTGACGGCACTACTATTACTGCTAGTGGGTTTAGTCTTGGATCAACTTTCCCAACGTTGAATCAGAATACCACTGGAACTGCTGGCGGCCTTAGTGGGACGCCGAACATTTCTGTAGGTACGCTTAGCACATCAGGATCGGCGTCGTTTGGCTCCAATGCCGATAAAATAGGACAGGCAGTAATTACTTCGGATGTTGGACCAATCACATCCGAAGCAATAGTCGTCCAGACTCCTGCGCTCTCGGCAAGCCGGATTCAAGCGGGTACGACCATCCGTTGCGTAATGTTTGGTGCGAGCAGCGGAGGGACGACACAAGGAACTTCGCCAGTGTTTATCCACGTTGGTACTGGCGGGAACACCTCAGACACAAAGGTGTTTTCCTATACGATCTCTACGACCGGAAACGGAAATTCGATACCTTTCAAGCTTGAGTTTCTAATTACGTTCCGCACCGTCGGCTCAAGCTCAACAGCGTTCGGTAGCGTTGACATCATAAGCAAAGCAAATACCGGCCTGATTACTGCGAGTGCGGTAACCGATACTTTAGGTACCTACACCTCGGTTAATACTACCGCTGCCAATTTAATTATATCGTTCGGAATCAGTACTAATGCGAGTCCTGGTCTGACGATTCATAACGCCGAGATTGAATTCGTGAATCAGTAAACGGGTTTCAGGTCACGCACGTGCTCGATAACCGTGCCGAAAAATAGGAGGGAGTTTGCGCGCCTTTCTCGCATTTGTAGCGTTTTGCTTGCCGGTTGCGGCCCAGACGGTACTCTATGGCAACGCCAAGACACAGATATATGGAGACGTACTAATAAATCCGACAACCACGACCTACACCCACGTCTATGTGGTTTTTCCTCCACAAAGCAGCATCCCTAACAATGCGCATTTCACGTCCTACGTTATGACACAGCCAAGCATCGACGGCGTAACATTGGAGGTGCCTTGGAACGTAGTAGAAATTAACCCTCCCACACAGATGGACTGCACGTCCTCTATGCTGCCCGACAAGTGCCAGCCCGACCCCTACGCCATAGGCTGGTTTCACACCTACGATAATTGGTCGGCCATAGACGGGAGCGGTTGTAGCGATCAGTCCCCGAATAGCTCGTCCCAGTGGTTCTGCCAGTTCGGCGGAGTTTATAAAAAAGTTAATTTCGAGCTCTTCGGAATAGGAGATTCACCGACAAACAGCATTACGCCAGCTTATGTAACCGAAAACTTCTGGATTACGGCGGCCAGCCCGAGTTATCTGTACCAGGACGTGGTTAACACAATCAATGCCAGTGGATGCGGAGGATACTCGGGAACCCTGAGCCCTACTGGAGCTTTGTTCCAGGGCAATGGCGCAGGCTACGTAAACGTCAGCGGTTGGAGCAGCGGTCAGCCAACGCCAACTCTGGGGGACACGATTTGGGTCGGCGGCTTTACCGGACTCGCAGCGGCTCTGAATGTTGAGGGACAATATGGCGCGGCGGTTTACACCGGAAGCACGTGCTCTGGTACATCGCCGACCCCTAATTTCTGCTACGCACTATCCGGCGCGGGCTCGGCTTCTGGCACGGGCACGACATCGACAAACCTTGTCAGGGCCGTTGATTCTTGGCCAGTGCCATACGAACTCCCTTATAAGGCCGCCTGGGAAGCATTCTTGACAGCCGCGATCTATCATTTCAACCACTATACGAATGTCAGTCAAATCGCCTACATCCGGCCTGGAGTTGCCCGCGGGGGAGAGGCGATACCCTTGTGTACGACGGTAGGGCCGCTGTATGGAATGAATCCACCTTCGTTTCCGGGAACGAACCCTCTGTACGGCCAAGGAACTTGGGAGGCTTGGTACGCCGCCGTCAACTCCACTGTTACCGCAGCGCAACCGCAGATGCAGATCATGTATTCGATAAATTCCGGCGATTCCCAACACCCAAATGCTAATTATGCCACACAGGAAGCGATGACAGCGGTATCTTATTCAAACGCGACGGGCCTTTATAACGGGTTTGGAAGTCAAGGCTTGCAAATCGCGGACGACACCCCCTTCGGGACGTGCCCCGGCGGGACGGGCGCGCCCACAACCAGCAACAATTGGGGGTGCATGTTTACACAGTATTGGTCTGGCGGGTCAACCTCCACCACAGTGCCACTTGAGCTGCAACAGATTGATTGCTCAAACCCGAATGGATACGCCCCCACTGGCACGAACAAGTGCCTTCACGGAACGTCTGGGACGGGCATCACAGGGAACCTCGGGCAGGTATACCCGTTTGCCACCTCCAACCATGCCTCAATTCTTGAACTTTATAACGAAGACGCCCTACTTGCGTTTGACCCTTACTATTGCGTGATTTCCGGAAGTACCTGCGCCGTTACCGGCAGTCCTACGAGCGATAGCTTCGGAACCGACCTCAGCTTGAACGCTCAAATCAATTTCTTCAACGCGGCTGGTATATCGTCTGGTTGTAACACAACTTACAACGTTCCGGCGCCGATTTCGGGGACGGGAGGATGCGCCTACGCTGCTACAATCTCATCTGCTCATGGGCCGCATTGAGGGGAACCGTATGTATGCAGTTTCTTTCATCTTTACGGGGAATATCGACCAGAGTAATATTCCGCCTGTGGAACGTTTTGTAAATCGAAAAAAGATCAATCCCATGAAAACATACCATCAGAACCGGGGTCTGCTCGAAGTGGCAGTCCGGTTGTCGAAATTCGCTTCTGCAGCCCTAGTCGGATTCGCATTACTAGCCACCACCCTGGACGCGGAGGCGCAAACCGTCGCGGTGGTTCGCAGCTTCGAGAGCAATGGCCTTTCCGCTTATCCGCTATACGTTACTCTGACACAAGGCCGCGATGGGAATCTTTATGGAACGACGCTCGGGACGACGCTAGACTTTGGCTCAGTATTTAGGCTTCAAGCGAATGGCGCATTAATCAATTTGTACTCGTTTAGCGGCACTACTCAACAAGGTAGTGCGCCTGGCGCGGGCTTGACGCTCGGCAGCGATGGCAATTTCTACGGAACCACAACTTTCGGGGGAAGTATAAACAATGGCATCCTATTTAGAATTACGCCGGCGGGGGTTTTCACCGTGCTGCATGATTTCGAAGGAGGAAGCGACGGCGGCTTCCCTGAAGCCCCACCGATACAGGCTTCCGACGGCAACTTCTACGGCACGACGATCGGTTCGCCCAATTCGACGGTGTATAAATACACTCCTGCCGGAAACTTTAGCACGGTTTATCAATTCGACGGGACCGACGGCCAAAGTATACAGGACGCTCTAATTCAAGGGACTGACGGAAACCTCTACGGGTCCACATACTCGGGTGGCACGAACAGCTGCGGAACTATTTTTAAAATGACGAGGTCGGGGACAATCCTGTTCTCTTACAGCTTCCCTTGCGGGGCTCGCGGCGCAGGTCCAATTGCGGGCCTTGTGCAAGCGTCGGACGGCAACTTCTACGGAACCACTTCGTCTGGGGGTACCAGTGCCCTCGGAACCGTCTTCAAAATGACCACAAGAGGCGCAGTTTCGATTCTTCACAGTTTCCAGGGAGGTTCCTCGGACGGCGCCACTCCGGCCTCGGGCCTCGTGCAAGGAACCGACGGTAACCTGTATGGCAGCACCGTGTATGGCGGTTCGGAGAATATGGGTACGTTGTTTAAGATAACGACGACAGGAAGCTGTTCGATGTTGTATAGCTTCGTCTCGTCGGTCGGAACCTATCCCCAAGGCGGGCTCACGCAAGACACCACCGGGCAGTTCTACGGCACTGCGCAAGAGGGCGGTGCCGGCAACGCGGGGAGCGTTTTTAGTCTAAACATGGCGCTAAGCCCATTCGTAACCTTTGTGCGGCCAACTGGCGGGGTGACCGGGACCGCACAAATTCTTGGCCAAGGTCTAACCGGTACAACCGCTGTCACATTCAAAGGCGTAGCCGCTACGAGTTTCAAAGTCCTGAGTGATACCTATTTGACCGCAGTTATCCCGGTTGGCGCTGTGACGGGACTAGTGCAGGTAACCACTCCCGCCGGTACGCTGACCAGCAACAGAAATTTCCAGATAATCGCTGGCACATCTAACTCTGTAAGACAACAACCTAAACAGCCGATTTCGCACGCCGCGAAGAAGACGAACTGAGGGAGAGTCCTCGGCCCCTAACAGCAGCCCCTTGGGGGAATGAGACAGGTCTGCGACCAGTCGTTCCTCGGGTCGCAACGCTACTCGCCGTGAACAGCACTCATGTGGCCGTTCAAGCGACAAGGTTGGTCGATTGGAAGCGCACTTCCCCTGCAAGTTCTAACAATGCAACGCATCCTATTCGATATTGCTTCGGCATCAGCCAGATGAGATGTGGTAGCTCGTAATGTCGGAGCGCAGGCCCGAGCGCGCGGCTAAGCAGCACGGATCGGCAGACCAAACGGCACCGGAAACAGGATTGAGAGGCCGACAGGTGTTCCGAAAGCGATTTGAGATAACGAGGGGCACATGTGGTAGCATTTGTTGTCGCTAGCAATCCCTGATTCGAGCGCAAAACCAGGAGGCCTCAAAGGTGAGCAACTTCAATGTCGCCAGACCGTTGAGCTGGAACGAATGCCAAAGTCTCACTGAGGTGGGCTCAGACGTATTTGCCGCGCTCGAACGGGTCGGAAAGCTCGATTTCACGATGCTGAAAAATAAGCTCGGTGTGGAGAAAGGCTGGTCGCCGGAGTATCAGGAAGAAGTCGAAGAGCTATATCGCCGTTTTTTAGCCCTTAATATTGTTTATCGAGATCGAAAAGTTTGCCCGACAGGTCCGATCGACGAATTCTGGCATGCTCACATTCTTGATACTCGTGCATACGCGCGGGACTGCGACTTTCTGTTCGGTCATTTCCTTCACCACTTCCCTTATTTCGGGATGCGTGGGCCGGATGATCGCGCAGACTTGGAGACCGCGTTCAACGATAGCAGGACTCTCTTCATTCATCACTTTGGAATCGACCCCTGCGGAGGCGAGACGCAGGCGCGAGGCTGCTCGCCCCAGCGCTGCCCCTAGCTTTTTGCTGCCGGACCTTGGCTCTTATGCTTACGTTGCAAGCCCGCGAACATGAGGCTCCCCTTGAGCAGGTAAATCAGATTTTCTGGCTGAGCCTGCTTGAGCAAGTGCAGGCGGAGGTACGTGGACAGGCCAACAGCATTCTCGACATTGGATGTCACGATGGTGGTCTACTCGTTCGCCTCGCTGCCTTGCTGCATCCGAAGAAATTGATCGGCATTGAGCCCGAAACACTCTTACGAGAGCGTGCGCTGTTCCGACTACACAAGCTCGCCTCTTCTGTAGCAGTGCTACCTCCGGAGCGCTGGAACACAATCCCGCCGAGCAGTCTCGACCTCGTGACCTGTCATGAAGTCCTTCATCTGGTCGACGATCTTTCCGGACTATTTGGGCAAGTCTCGCGCACGCTAAGCACTCACGGGACGGCTTTCGTAGTTTCGGGATGCCACACGGAGAATCCGATCTGGCCGCGATGGAGCGCTCAACTTCGAACTGAAGGGAAAGTGGTCGTCGATCGTAGCCCATTTGATATTCTGCGCGCAGGCATAAACGCCGGCTTGCACGCATCGCTTCGTCCGTTGCGACGCGATGGTTGGGTCATCTACGACCCTGACCTCGCCAAGTTTACCTACTCTTCAGTGGTCGAGCTTCTTGAGCACCACTATCGTCACAAGTTGCTCTTCCGCTTTGTGAAGCTTCCGTGAACGGATACCGTCCCCCCGTGGTTGTGGCATCATCTGAGATTGCCGCATCCATCCGATCAATTTGCTCCTCCAACGATGCATTGGAATCCCTCGAGCGAATCATCCGCACAGATGATATCGGATCGTTGCCACTCCTGGCATCGTGTGAATGGCGCAGGTTTTCCGGCGAAATGCGGACCGCATTAGCATCCCGAGATCACGTAGTTGTCAAAGGCCTCCCGGTAAGCGCCGACGGTGCAACTCTACTGGTTGCCACACTAACGATTGGAGCAATGTTTCGTACGTATCGAGGCGGACAAATTATCAAACATTTCAAAATGTCGCCCTGGACAACCGACCTGTCACACACGATTCGCGAGGGGGAATTTCATACAGATCTAAACACTGAATCTCAGCCGCCGGCTATCACTGCGATGCAATGCCTCGATTCTGATCCAGGATCACCGCACTTTGGAGCCAATCGGGTAGCCCGTTTAACCGACCTGGTTGCTTTCTTCGATAAATGCGATGATAAAAGCATGCTTCGTTTTCTCACCCAAGATAAGGTCACGATGTTAAATGACCGCTCAGTATCAACTTGGGATGGATGCATCATTGAGAACGGTGCCATTCGTTACCATCCCGAAACGCTACGAGCCGCTGCACGGCGCTCAGGAGGTCCCCTGCCGGCGCTGCAGGAACAGATCGCCTCTATTGCGAGCGCAGCTTTGTCCGTTTCGGAACCATTCATACTGGATTCAGGAGATATCTTGCTTCTTTCCAATCATCGTACGCTGCACTATCGTGGTGAGTGTTCTGTTGTATTCAAGAAGTTTCCGACGGATTTTCTTGCCCGAAGCATCTTCATTCTTCATGCAAGCAAGGAACTGAAAGGCTCATGAGAAATGAAATCGAGATTATCGGGGCGCGTACTAACAATCTTCGCAGTGTAGATGTCGCCTTTCCTCTGGGCCAGATTACCATGGTGGTCGGGGTTTCCGGCTCAGGCAAGAGTTCGCTTTTGGCTGATACTCTCGCGACTGAGGCGAACGCGCGAATGGACCGTTTCCTCGGCGTGCGTCAGCCCCATATTGAAGACCAAGATGTGCCGGCCTTCATAGGCCCGCTTCCCGCATGCGTGCATTTCAGTCAGGGAGGGTTCCGCGCCTCCCGACGAACAACAGTTGCAACTTCCAGTGGGCTGCTCGCCCTATTGCGCATGTACTTTCGTCGGTATTCGAGGCCATGGGCAGAAGAAGTCGGGAAGTTCGTTCCACCGCCATCGACTGCCACTTACGGAGCGTGGATTAAGAATCACTATAGTGGCTCGATCTCAGTATGGACCGTGGTAGCTCGCTGGGAACGAACCAATGGGATACGCGCTGTCGACCTGCTACGTGGCCACGGTTTGACTCGCGCCATCGTCCGTAGCGAAACTGATGCAGCTTCCCGTCGCGAAACCGGCCGTGAAGTAAACCTGGAACAGTTTCGCCCTCTCTCGGAAAGTGTCAAACATTTAATTGAAGCCGAAATTGGTCGTACAGAAGTGCCCTGCGCAGACGAAGAGTTGCGGGATTTGCTTCGACTCGCCTTTGAAATCGGCGGCGACGTCATCGTCGAGTTTCACCAGGGGTCGAACTTACCCAGGGAGTTACACGGCGACCGCGGCGTGTTGCTCGACAGTTCACAGCACTGGCTTCATCCAGACCTGCGATTCCCGTTTTCTCCTCCCAGTGACGCCTTGTTATCTTTTAACTCGCCGTCGAATCCGCGTGGTGGCGCCTGCCCAGCTTGCCTGGGACTCGGTCGGGTTCGTACGATCAGTGCGGATTTGCTGATCATTCACCCCGAGCGCAGTCTGCACGATGGAGCTTTGTCGCTCTGGACCGAAAAGAACTACCGCTATGTCAACATCCAGCACGAGACCATTGAGGGGTTGCGCGGGTTGCGAGGTTTTTCACCCGACATACCCTGGAAACGCCTAAGTGAGGACGCGCGTCGCCTAGTTCTTTGTGGCTCTGCAGGCGAGCCAATAGCCGACATCGACCGTCGAACAAAACGCAAGGTAAGTGTGCCACGTCCCTTTCCCGGTTTTACCGCGGCTATCCTCAGACGTGCAGAGGGCTCTAGTTCCTCGGCACGTGCTCTCGCTGCAATGGCCACGGAAGGTCCGTGTACCGAGTGCAACGGAACGCGCTGGTCTCGAGCCGCGCGTGCGCTGCGACTGGGCCGTTGGAATGTGTCGTCACTGCTCAAATTGACATTTCAGGAACTGCGGCAGTTGGCTGAACCCGCAGGACAGCTAGATCGTGGTCTCCCCGACGAGGCGGCGTCCCTCAGACCGAACCTCCACGTTGCTGCCGAAGCCTTCATATCGGCTGGTCTTGGTCACCTTTCTGGTGATCGTGGCATGACAACATTGAGTGAAGGGGAAAGCCGTCGCTCACGGCTGGCGTCACTCCTTCGCGCCCAAGGTCAGGGATTGGCTCTATTACTCGATGAACCCGCACGCGGTCTTCACGAAGAAGACATAGCACGCCTCGCGAGCGCCTTGGTTGAACTGAAGACTCGGCACACACTCATTCTCAATGAGCATCGCCTCTCACTAGCTTCTGTTGCTGACCACGTATTGGAGCTAGGCCCAGGAGCGGGTCAGCAGGGAGGGCTCGTTACTAAGAATGGACCGCCCCAAAGTGTTCTTACTTCGGACTCATATCCACGCATCGAGCGAACACGGATCGCCGTAACCAAGCGCGATCCATCTTTGACAATAACGGGCGCGCGGCTTCACACGCTTTCCGACATCACGTGTCGCATACCCCTCGGGCGTCTCGTCTGCGTTACCGGAGTGTCTGGCTCAGGTAAATCCACCTTTATACGAGGAATCCTTGTGCCGGCGCTGGCCGATGCCCTTCCAGGACGCGTTGAGGCTGAAGGCTTCACATGGACTGATGGAACTTGGGAGCACATCGAAGGCATCGAGAGTATTCACGCGGTTCTGGCATTGGAACCCCGCGCGCCGACTGCCCAGCGGCGCAGTACGGTTGCGACGCTATTGAAAGTAGCTGATGATCTGCGAACGATTTTCGCGAACTCAGCAGAAGCACGTCGGGGGGGGCTGACGGCAACAGACTTCGGCTGGAACGCGGGCTCTGGTCGTTGCCAAACGTGTTTTGGCTTGGGAGAGGTTGAGGACGGTGAGAAATGGGTTTTATGCCCCCATTGTGGCGGCCGCCGTTTCGGAGAAGAAGCGTTAAGTGTGCGCGTCGAAGGACTTAGCATCGCAGACCTTCTCGAACTACCGATTGCCGAACTGCTCGATCATCCATTTAGTGGCGCGACTGGATGGAAATCGTTACTGGATCAATTGGTCGCCCTGGACCTTGGTTATCTTACCCTTGGTCGAAGAATCGATCGCTTGAGCGGCGGTGAACACCAGCGCCTTCGCGTGGCGCGCGTTTTGGGCAGGGAGCATCCGGATGGATTGTTCCTCGTACTGGATGAGCCTTCGGCTGGACTTCACCCTCATGATGTCGCACAACTATTGCAAGTACTGGATCGCGTTGTATCTCAAGGGCGAAATACCATCGTCCTCGTGGAACACAATCTCGACCTGATTCGGGCGAGTGATTGGGTAATCGATTTCGGTCCTGGTGGCGGGCCTCATGGCGGACGCGTTGTTGGCCAAGGCCCGCCCGAAACGATTGCTCAGCGTGATACACCGACGGGCCGCGTGCTGAGCAATGAGGATACTCCGCATATATCTCGCACTGGCAAGGCTAAGAGACGCTCTCCGAACCTAACGCATCGTCCAGTGAATTCTGAGACGGCGGCACGGAGCGGACGACATTGGCTCAGGCGGTTGCTAGGAGAGGAAGTAGCCGCAGAAGATCTTGATCCTGTGGATTTCGAAGGATTGGCTGTCATGTTTGATCCCGAAGCAGCAACAGCGCGGCCGTATGAGATTGGCGGGTTGGATGTTGAGCTCGGTCGTTTGCTGCTGGACGAGCCTGACGACGTTGTTGAAAAACCGGATCACATGGCTCGGCGTTGGTCTGAACGTCCGGAGGCGGAATTACGAATCCACCCATTGATCGAAGAACTCCGAGTTTGGGGGAAAAGGCTTCCGATTACGGTTTTCGACGCGGCCCAACGGCGACTCGCACACATGGGACTTGAGCCCACCGCTGCTCTCCGCAACACCGAAAAACTTGGTAACATCCGCGCTACCGGGAAACGGTTTCAACCGAAGGGTAACGCTTTGGATGAGCGGCGTCGTTGTATACAAGATGCTTTGGGAATCGGCGGAGGATATGTCGAATTGTGGGAGAAATCTCACGGGGTGCTCATGACCATTCAAAAGCGCCATCTCGCGCTGAATGTCCCTGTGGTTGCTCCTCTCGCCGCGAACTCAGCGAATCTTTGTCGCTCGCACGTTGCGGGACGGTGCCCCAGCTGCATGGGTAGCGGATATGTGCCGGTTTTTGACGAAGGACTCGTGGTGGCAACAACAAAAGTGGATCCCGGCAGTGAGAAGTTCTTCCGACCGGAGGCCCTTGGCGTTCTGCGCGGCATCCGCAGAAGTGTCCTATTGCCTTTTCTAAAGAGAATGACCGCAGAGGGACTCTGGCCAGCCGGACGGGCTTTCGCGCAGCTCGAACCCGACGAGCGCGCAATCCTGTTGCATGGCTATTGGCAACGTCCAGGGCCAGGTAGCTTCCTGAAGAACACTCAATCTGACCCAGAAGACGTGGGCTCGTGGCTGCGTTGGAATGGCCTCTTCGGGGCAATTCTATATGAGGTAGACAGAAGCAAGGCGAGTGAGTGGGTTACGCGGATTCGTGCCACGAGTCGCCACATCGTGTGCCCACTATGCTCCGCCACTGGTCTCCGCCTTCACGCGCAGGCGATCCCTCTTGGGACGGCCTCTTTCTTTGATTGGGTTCGAGATGCGACCGTTGGAGAGTTGGTGAAGGCGCTCGGCAAAATTGTCCCGAAAAGCATTCGCTCGGAGAAGATGAAGACCCGGATTCTACACTGCCTCCAACCTCTGAGCCAGGCCGCCCCTAAAGCTCGGCTGCGTGAGCCAATAGGTGACTCCAGGTTGGCCCGTGCTGTATTCGAACGAACTGTTCATAGCCTCACGCGACTCGACGTCCTGGGATGATTTTATGACCTACGCCTTGTTCAGTAGCTCCGCCAATCGATATGATTGGCACACCCCGCCTCTACACTATCAACACGATCACGCCTTTGTATTGTCACGGCTTCCATCTCCGCCGTGCCGCGTTCTCGATGTGGGTTGCGGCACGGGCGTCTTCCTCGAGAAAGCCCTAGCTGCCGGGTTTGAAGTCACTGGGATCGATGCATCTGCAGAAATGGTCTCAATCGCATCGGGGCGACTTGGAGCTGAGCGCGTGCGTATCGCGCAAATGGAAGAGTTGGCTGAATTCGCAAGCTACGATGCTATTGTCTCTCTGAGTTGGTCGTTCAATTACGTACGTTCTTTAGCGGACGGGAAGAAGACGCTGGATCGGTTCTTCCAAGCGTTGCGTCCGAATGGACACCTCGTTCTGCAGATTGTTCATGCTCCGAATGCAACCGGAGTGCTCAACGAAGATCGCGAGCCGGGGCCCGAAGGCCAGCCTAACGACGTCTTGTTCCTCTATCGATTTGAGCAAGTTCCGGAGCATTCGAATGAGTTGCGGGCTCAGTACGTTTACGGTTGCAAGAGTTCCAACGAACTCGTATTCGAAGAGCATCTGTTAGGTGCTGCTGACGCGCGCCAAGTGGCGGCCGAAGCAGCGACGGTAGGTTTCGAAGATATCGAAGTGCTTGATTCTTGGCGCGGCGAGTTGTTATGTCGCTCTGTCAGTGCATTCCTGTTAGCGAAGCGGCCTTAGCGCAGATTCCATTCCCGAGGCCCGCTTGATCTCAGGGGCTGATGTAATTTCTTAACAAAACAGAGCCATGCCTGCCTGCGGAGATTTGCTCGAACAGTGACCTGTTGCTCTGTCCGATCATGGAGGCTGAACCTATTATCGACCACAAGGAGTGCGCCTGTATTTGCACACAGCATTTCGCCGACCGTATCAGCGGCCTCCTCAATTCGCGCCACGATCTCGCTCGTATGATCCGGTATCCGGCCGAATCGAAGCCATGCGCCATCTTCAAGAGCTCTTCTATAGAAGCGCAGTCCCAATCGACTTGATTGTCCACTCTTAAGAACCACTCGGAACGCACGCCAACCACCCGCATCCCGATAGCCGAACGGTTCCGCTTGCTTCGAAAGGTTCGCGATGAGGCGATTGCCTTCTTTGCTCGCGCCAATGCTTGCTATCACTGCAGAGGCTGACGCGATCCGCCACGATCCCCCCTGTGACCCTGTCGGATCTCCTCGTCGAATCCAAGATAGACTCAGCTCAGGTCTGCCCACACGGGTTGAAAAATCATTATGCCATCCAATCGCTGTCTGCCTATCGAACGGCCGCCACTGTGGGGCGGAACGTGACGGATGCGTGAGCATAACAGGCGAGCAGTTGCTGGTGTGGGGTGGCACATATATATCGCCCAGCAGTCTAGCCGCAATTAAGACTGGATTTGGTTCGATCGTATCGCTGCAGAAGTCAGGCTCGTAGTAATAGCCTTGCGTTCTCAAGCTCTTCTGTACCCGTTGCACCCACTTTCTCCGCAACAAGTCCGTTCGCAGATGGATCATGCCCGAACTCTCTGGGTTCAACTACTCTAGCAGTTGACGACACGTCTGCAAATCACGAGTAAAGTTGACAGTGGCGCCCCGAGAAGAAAAACTCTCTACCGGAGTATACTCAATAGGCCTTTTTTAGGTGATCCGATCTTGAGAGGTCGCGATGCTCAACAACAACAGGGAGGTCGGCTGATGACTGGCAGTGTTCTGCGACCCGAGGGCCGTCCCATTCCGTATTGGCACCACCAAAAGAGAGCGAAGGAAGTACTGAACCGCATCATAGACGTACTGAAGGCGGCTGCCGATAGTGTAAAGGGAAGCGACCAACTCGAAGGCGATCCTCCCATCGATAAGAAGCGCGCCAGCGGAATCTTCTTCGTTTCTGGCGAGCCCGGCTCAGGTAAGACGACGCTGTATCTCACGTTGAGCGCAATGCTCAGCAAATCCGACAATGTAGCGGAGGAGTATAGCAAGGGTTACGTCGCTGATCTCAGTAATCTACGCAGATCGGTTCGCTTGCTCGAGCCGTTGGATCTAGAAGTAGCCGGAGACGAAGGGGAGAACCTTCTTGCCGCAGTGCTCGTACGACTTTTCAGAGCACTTGATGAAACAAACTCCGGTTTTTCAAACTCTGCCCTCACGTCGGGATGTGAAGAGGCCCTAAAGGAATTGGAGGCACTCGCGACGGACATAGGGATAGCTTGGGAGGGGAATCTAAAGGCCCGCGCTGGTGCTCTCGATCCTGACACATACTCAGAGGAAGTAATGCGAACACAGCGTGTGCGACTCGGCGTAAACGAGCGTCTCAGAAATGCACTCGGAAAGCTCGCAAACAAACAATGCGGAGGATGTCGAAAAGAAACCCTCTTCGTTCTTCCCGTCGATGACTTTTATCTCAAACCTAACGCCTCTCTCCAATTGCTACGCCTGTTGAGGATGATTTCGATACCGCGGCTTTTCTTCTTAGTAATGGGCGACATTACTACGGTTGAGGCTCTGTTCATAGAGAAATCTCTTGCGGATTGGACGGCGGTGGCTGGAACCCAACTTTTCCCTGACAAGTCAGAACGTTTGAGCCAAGCCCTCACTCGTGCCAGAGAGCTGCGCGCGCGCTATTTGCGCAAGCTACTTCCTCCGGGACAGCGAGCGACGATTGAACCGATGGATTGGTATGAAGCTCTGGACATTGATGTCGGTAGTCCCGATAGTGGCACAACTGAGACACTCGGAGATTTGCTGGAACAGGTAGCGCTAGATCATCCGGTTCACAAAAACAGCACAACTGAAACTCTTCTCCAGTTTCTGATTTCGCCTCCTTTTAGCTCGGAGGAGAAAGACCAGAGGGAACACGGAGCAATCGGACACCCTACAGCGCAAGCATCCAAGAAAGACAGCCTCGTAAGCCAGATGCGGATGAAGGCCCGTGGCGCATATAGTGCCCTCCAGATTCTCGATGCAACCCCACGGGAGATGATGGATCTCGGGTCAGCGCTCCGCGAGGTGAGAAGAAAACAAAACGTTGCGCACGAGGTCTACAAAATCGGCGATGAAGATGCTCCCCCGCTGCTCTCATGCGTCAAGGACATCGTGAACCTTGTGAGAGATGAGCAGAATTTCTTCAACGAAGATGAGCAGAAGGTCCTTGAGGCGGTCTTGCCAACACGACATTATTTTCTCGAAGACATCCACTTCAAACTAGATCGTCTGTGCTTGCAACCAGATCCTTGGCCCTGGCGGAAACCAATACCAGGTCGACTATGGGTTCGAAAACAGCGTTCCTGGAATTTGACTGTCAATGATGAATCAGCTAGTAGCTCTGCCTCGACATGTTCACGAGCAGCCAAGAATCAAGATGCCAATGAGGGCGGTACGAACAATATTCTACTGCGGATCGTGCTAGAGGATAATAGTGACCGTGAGGAACAAAGCCCTTTCAACAATCTGCCTCCGCGCCCGACGGCGTGGATCATTCTGTTACATGATCTCGCGTGGCGATGGAATACCTATAGCGTCACCGGAAATCTTGTCATGCGTCTGTGCAGGACATTGAAGTTGTCGCAACCGGCGAATGACATTCAGATCGATCTTCCAAACAACATTTTGGGATGGGCCGTCTGCCGAAAGGAATCAACAATCGAACACTTCCCAATGCCGGACTTCGAGACATTTCAACATTGTGATCGATTCCTGTGCCTCTGGAATAGCGGGCTCGAATGGCTGGATGATAAACAGAGCGTTGAATCCGAAGAGCAACCTCCGATTAGTGAATACATACGCCTCTGGGAGATCGCCGGTTGGGTAGTCATTAATGATCACTATGATAGCTTCGCAGACGCAGGCGCCGATCGCTTTGAACTGAAGCAAATTGCAAGCTTCAAGAAAGATCGCACGGTCACTGCACACAATGACGGATGGAAAAGAAAGATTGATGAACTAAGAAAGGTTGTGCCCGACGCAACAACCGCAAACAAGGGATCTAAGGCATCACGGCCGTGAGTGCTCCGCGTCTAGCTGCGATCCCATTCGAACACTTGGAAGCCGAGCTGGCAGCATTTCCGCTCGCCTCGGAAGCTAGCTTTTGTTTAGGAACAACCTCTCTTGATCCCCTAATCAGCCGAAATGACAAGGAGCATCTCTGGCGGGCGGCAGAAAGAGATGTTCTGAGTGCGCTTCCCTCCTTCCCGCTAGACGAGGCGACAACCGTCCGCGACAAACTCTGGTTCCACAGCGCTAGTTCTGAGCAACTGAGCTGTGATCCTGTATCCCTGTCAAAGTATCTACGGCGACTGGCTGAAGGCTATCTCGATACGCGTGGACGGCCAGTCGAACTGACTAATTCAGCCACGGACTCCTCTCGACCGGCGGGACCTGAATCTCGTCTCCGCTGGAGTTGGATGTGCCGGGCTTTGCCTCCCGATCTTCTTCGGACGGCAAGAGGCCTCCCTGATCCTGACGCGGATCCCTTTCCTCTTAACCCGATCGTTCAACAGATGCTGCGCGACAGACGGTTCGCCGAGACACACCTCCATCTGAGAGCCGCCCTTGACTTCTCCCTCGCCTGGGCGAATCTGATGCGCACTCTAACGACTAATGAGACCGCTTACTGTGATTTCGAGAGTGTCGGAGGTTGCTTTGAACATGGGCTTTATCTTGGCACTTGGCTTGTACATGTTGCCGTTGTTCGACTCCTCTTATCTCAGTGGCTTTTTTCCGGCCCACCGTCTACTTCGTCAGTAAGTGACCTTCTGAAATTCGCATATGGCTACCCAGCCCGACAACTTGATCTCATCGAAGGCGGCCGTCTCGTCACTTTGCTCTCTGAACTGAGGCGCGGAAAATGGTTTGAATCGCATCCACCCAGCCTGGACGTGCAATCCAAAGAGCGTCTAGCCAGACGCTACGCGCAGACCCGCGCGCTCTACCGTCGGCTGATCTACGCGCCAAACCTAATGCGCGATTCGTCAGACCGAAAAACATGCATTGCGAACACTCTACAACCCTAGCAGCCGACAAGACGTCTTTGCGAACGACCCATTGGCGCGAATTGTCGGATGGCACCCGGCCGAGGGCAGCAGCCCTGAAACCTTATTTGTCGCGGCAGCTTTACGACACATCGAACAAACCAAAGAACACGACAGCGATTTCGCCAACTTATTCTGGCAGGTGATACGAGTCCGTTGTCTACTCTATCGCCACGTGGTCCAAAGACCTCTAACGCCCGGATTGCAATGGTTTGTGCGTTTTTTCCCACGGATCAAGCCGCTACGAAAAGGCATCTCCGACGGCTTGCTGGCAAGTACGGCGGCGCGCATCTGTGGTAAGGACGCTGGATTACATTCACTCGAAGTTCGTCTCGGGACTGAAGACGGCGTATCTGCTTGCCTCAAGAAGGTTCGCCAAGTGGAGGAAGCGATTTTCCCCATCCACGACTCGGGATTTGGTTCGCTGCGTCCTCATTGCAGTGAAGACAAGAGCCAAACTAGCAGACTTGAGGTGGGAGTTCTTTTTCACTTTTCCCGCAAGCGCGGTGGAGGCTGGGAAAGTGGCGGCTTGAACGCGTACGGTTTGGACCACTCCTACCCTGGGACTGTCCGAGAACACAGTGGGAAGCCCCTCAAAGATGCGGGCAATCCTACTGGATGCCGGTTCGCACGCTTCTATTCTAAGCAGCGGCGCCACGCTCAAGCGCTCGTAAGTATTTTCCAGAAGCACCCACGTACCTTACGTACTTTCCGCGGTATCGATCTCTGTACAGACGAAGCTGGCGTCCCAATCTGGGTTATGGCGCCCCTAATCCGCTGGGTTCGAGAAGCCGGCCAACAAGCAGCCAGTCACCTCAAGAACCGTGGGGAACTTGGCATACCACCGCCGCGTCTCAGCACGCACGCAGGCGAAGACTTTGTGCATCTTCTCACCGGACTGCGGCGGCTTGATGAAGCCATATCGTATCTTCGGCTCGAAGAAGGCGATCGCCTCGGACACGGTTTGGCCCTCGGCGTAGATCCTTTAGTTTGGTGTAGTCGCGTTGGGCGCGTGCTTCAGACGCGAGAGGAGCGCCTCTTGGATCTGGCTTGGGAATGGAGATGCTATGCAGAATATTCGGAATATGGTATTGCCGTAACCAGCGACCGTTTGGCCTACGTCAGGACTGAGATCTCGAGACTTGCACGGTCAATCTTCGACCGGTCGTACTATCCGGAAGATCTGATGAGCCATCCTTTGTTAAACACAACAACGATGTTCGTTGACACCATAGGGCGCCTGACCCAGCGAACCGATTCCCTCGGACACCTAACAAAGTATCAATACAACAACCTTAATCAGCTCATTCAGATCACGGACCCCTTGCAGGGAATCGGCACCCTCACCTATGACCTCGATGGGAACTTGCAGACCGTTCAGGATGCCCGACAGCAAGGAACTAACAACAAGACGGTCTACACCTACGACAACTTCGATCATCTCCAGACCCGCACCGATCCTCTGATGCGGCAGGAAGCCTACGTTTTCGACCAACTCAACAATCTCACGAGCTTTACCGATCGCCGCGGCAAAGTCGCTACGTATCAGTACGATGGAATCAACCGCCGCACTTTCGCCGGTTACGGAACATTGCCCGGACCAACCTACGAGAGCACCGTTAACTACACCTATGACGGCGGCAATCGGCTGACAAAAATCGTCGACTCCAGCTCCGGGACGATCACGCCGGTTTTCGATGGCCTTGACCGGCTGACCTCAGAAACGACCCCTCAGGGCAGCGTTGCGTACCAATACGACAACGACAGTCGGCTGCAAACGGCGACCGTGTCTGGCCAGCCGACTGTTAATTACTATTTCGATAATGCAAGCCGACTTTACAAAGTCGCGCAGGGAAGCACAAGCACGCTCATCGGTTATGACAATGCCAACCGACGAACTTCGTTGACTTTGCCCAACGGTATCGTGCTGACCTACGGCTACGATAATGACTCGCGCATCAACAGCATGAGCTATCTGTTAGGGACGACCTCGGTGGGCACTCTCGGTTACCAATACGATGCTGTTGGCCGCCGCACTCAGGTCGGTGGAAGTCTCGCTGCAACGGGCTTCCCACAGGCGATGACTTTGGCGACTTACGACGTAGCCAATGAACTAACGAACTGGAACGGAACGACGATCAGCTCCGATGCCAACGGAAATATTCTGAATGACGGCGCAGCGGCCTACACATGGAACGCGCGCAATCAACTCGTTAGCCGCGGAAGCCTCAGCTTTCAATATGATTCATATGGACGGCGGATTCTCAACGCCGCGGGGAATAGTTTGCTGTATGAAGGTTGGAACGCGGGACAGGAGCTTTCCGGAACGACGCCGGTCGCGAATCGGATTCTTGGCGGCATGGACGAGTTCTTCACCCGCACGGATTCGACAGGAACATACAGTCCGATCACGGATGTTTTAGGCAGCGTGCTTGCGCTGACGAATTCATCCGGAAACTTCGCAACCCAATATGGCTATGATCCGTACGGCAACACGACAAATACCGGGGGCGGCAGCAGCGCCAATGTATTTGAATACACGGGACGCGAAAACGATGGGAATGGGCTGTATTATTATCGCGCACGGTACTACTCGCCGACCCTGCATCGGTTTGTCAGTGAAGATCCCATCGGGGCCAAGGGAGGCAGTCTCAACTTCTACCAGTATGTGCAGAATGATCCAGCAGACAACGTCGATCCTTCCGGATTGCAGTACGCACAATCATGGGCAGCCGCCGGTGCGACCGCCGGGCTCGCGCTTACTGCTGGTGGGTCGTTAGTTGTAGATGTAGGTACCGGGGGACTCAATGTCTTGGCAACTCCAGCGGAGCTTGCGGCTGGTACTTCGATTGGGGGTGTGATCGGATATGCAGCCGGGAGTGCCTTAGATTATGTTATTCAATTTAACCCTTCTAATCCTGGTGCTTTCCCGGATCCTTTGAACCCACCAGCCGGCTGGTTGCCCGCACCGAATGGCAAGCCTGATACTTGGAAGGATCCGGACAGTGATTGGTGGCATTGGCACGATGATCCTGCACACGGCCCTCCACACTGGGACGTAGGTTTCGGAAAATCATCGCCTTGGTATCCAGACCAATGGTGGTGGCCGAAGGGAGGAAAACCTGGGCCCAAGCCTCCAGGCAATAAGAGACCGTGCCCATAATTAAGAGGAATTCGCCCGTGATGGAACAATTTGAACTCAGAGAAATCACCCAGTCGGTTTTGAACATGTCATGGTTTGGGGCCAAAACACTGGGAGGTTTCTTCCAATTTGGTCGGTATGACCGGATGTTTTCGAATGTAACGGCCTTGGGGGATTGTCACATCTATTCGCTGTGTCCTGTCCAGCGGGTGGTCGGGTGGCCCACGCCACCCGGGCCACCCGACCCTAGCACTTTTACCGCAGAATTTTCCCACATAATCAGCGCCTTGCTTGGGCGGGACCTAAATCTCTATCTGCATGTGAAGGCCGTCGAGCGTCAGTTCTTCGATGAAGTTGCCGTGTTGGAGAAAACGATCAGTCCGCTCGGCACCCCTTATATGCTGTTAGCACCGGTCAACCGAAAACGACTTCCTGGAGATGCTGGGAATTTAATATTCGAATCCCCTCTTACCCTAATAGACTCTGTCGCTGTCGATTGGTTCCGCAGTCCCGTCGTGGAAGTGGAAGGCTACATTATGAAATCCGAGATGTTTGGTCGGCTTGCTCACTACTACTTCAAACCGGACTCCCCAGAAACAATTCGAGGAGTTCTTTCGATCCTGAGACTCGGGTTTCGCATGTGGCCGGACTTCAATGGCATGGACCTGTTTTCAGAGAGCCTCGATGAGGACGAGATACGGTTGCTGCTTCATCAGTACGTAATGAATCGTTGATGGGCGAGTCGCATAGTTAGCGCGGTACTTTCGCCGAGATAAGAACCCAAGGGGGCCTTTGCCGTTCGCTCTGTTCCGCGTCATGATCGTTTACCTGTTTCTTCTAGCGCTAAAGGTCGTGGGGGTTAGTCAAGCAGACGCTTACCCACACAACGCCGCAACGTGCGAACGTTGCCACAATCTGCCAACCAGGTTTGGCGGTAGCTTGATGACAGTGCAGAGGATTGGAACGTCGTCTGAGGGAATGTTCGTGCCGGCTTCTGAGGGTGGAATTCATCATCGGAACGGAGAATCTGAGCAAAGCGCCGGCTCGGCAAAACAGATCATAGGCGAGCGTGTCTCCCTTAGCCTGCTCGGCGATGGGTACATTGAGGCCATTGCCAGTCGCGACATTGAGCAGAACACCCAACGACAACAACGTCAAGCCAGCCTGGGGATCGCAGGCGCAGTTGTCAGTGCTCCGGCGCTCGAAGCAGGCGCATCCTCATCTAAAATGCGGGCCGGCCGCTACGGCTGGAAGAGCCAGCACAGCAGTTTGATATCCTCGTGCGCTGATTCCTTACGCAACGAACTCGGGATGCGCAACCGCCTCTACCCGGAGGAATATCCCACGCACCCGGCCAGCGACAACCCCACACCCTTCGACACTCCTGACGCCAAGACACACAAGACCGAACTGGAACGCCTGGCATATGAAGTCCGCCACACCAGTCCGCCAACCCGCGATGCCTTCCTATTTGCAACCTCCGACGCGCAGGCAGGAGAGAAGCTCTTCGAGCAGATCGGCTGTGCGGTTTGTCACGTTCCGACCTACAAGACTCTGCCGCCAGGGACGCGCATCAACGGCGGCACGTACAAGGTCCCCAAGTTCCTTGGCAATGCGGTCATTCATCCTTACAGCGACTTCCTGTTGCACGATGTCGGTACAGGAGACGGCATCCCCCAAGCTGCCAAGCCGGAATACCTGGACCAATCCACCGCAAACAAGTTCCGCACCGCACCGCTATGGGGTCTCCGATTCCGCCACGGCCTCATGCACGATGGAGACTCCCCCGGCACCGAAGCAGCCATCGCCCGCCACGGCGGAGAAGCAACCAAAGTCCGCCAATGCTACGACCATCTGACCCCCATTGAGAAGAACCAGATTCAGACGTTCCTGAAATCCCTCTAACCGATGGACGCATGCGGTTCCGCTGCGAGCAAAGGAGTGTCCCGTTCAAGAATCTCGCCTAATCGGACTAGCGATATTCCTCGAATGTAGACGATTTTGTAACGGTCAAAGCATCAAAGCTCAACAGAGATCAACGAGGAACTGGGACGAGGCCGCAACTCATTCAACACCAATCACTTGCGATCTACAGAAATCAATAACTTTCACCAAGCGCTAGAATCTGGTTCGGGACCAGGGGGTCGGAGGTTGAGAACTGTTGCGCCTCTTGAGACAATGTTTCCCAAAAAGCTGTCTTTTGGGGAACGAATCATCGGACTACGCGGTCGAGCCGCGAATGAGCAGTAAGAAAGCAATTACTGGTCTGGCAGACTTTCAATACTTCGAAAGTCGCCGGCCGCGAGACCCATTTGAAAATCTACCCGTGCGAGTCCGAATCCCAGGGGACAAGCACAGACTATTCAGCCCCCGTTGTGGCCCCCCGTTCTCATCTTGGCTACCACGTACTATCAGGTACTTGGCAGTCCCCGGTAGCCTCGTTAAGTTGTTGAATGTATTGGATCGGGGAAAAGTGTGAAGATGGCACTCTACCGCTGCTTAGGTGCTTGGGTATCGCGGTGCGTTTGACAACCTGACTTGGCCCACATGTGCTCATCTAGCTAAAGGACTGCGTTCTTGGATTCCAGTTTTTATGCTTTCGCGGTAACGATCGCCGAACCGCTCGCGTGGCAATTTTATGGGGCCAATCTGGGGCCAATAAGCGTTCCCCAGCTATCTAAATGCTCTGAAACTGCTCGAAAAGTCTCTGTAAGTCGTTGATTCTCCGTCGGTTCCAAGCGTGTCAAGGTAGCGCTCTAACCAACTGAGCTACGCGCCTACAAGAACCGTTTCATTAGTTTACCAAACTTTGATTACGCCGCTGAAGAAGAGCTGGCGGATTGCAGCCAGGTTTCCATTTGCGTGTGGTCGACCAGTCCGGCCTGCTGCGTTACCAGCCGTCCGCCGTTAAAGACGGCGAAGTTTGGAATGCCGCGAACGTTGTAGCGGGCCGCCAGTTGCGGGTAGCGCTCGGTGTCGACTTTGATCACGACGGCGCGGCCGGCCGTGTTCGCCGCGGTGCGGGCAACTTCCGGTGCGGCCATCTTGCAGGGACCACACCACGACGCCCAGAAATCCACGAGCACGGGGACGCGTGCGTTCTGCGTGATTTCATCGAACAGCTCGGCATCGACTTCCAGCGGTTCGTTCGCCGGCGGCAGCGCAGCCTTGCATGCGCCGCAACGGCCCGTTTCAGCAAGGTGATTCGCGGGAATTCGATTTTTCTGGCCGCAGCTTTGGCAGGCTCGCACGACAGGCATTTTCGTTCTCCTTCTTTGCCTCTTCACTTGGCGCGGTCGGCCGCTGGGCGGCCTTCCACGCCTACTCGATTCTACTAATCTTCCTCGAGCTTTGCGTAACGAATCGAAAGAGGGCTATACCGGTTTGGCCAGTGCTTGCCTCAGCGCTTCACCCGTCAATTCTCCCTCCCATCGCGCCAAGACCAGCGTTGCTACCCCGTTCCCAATCACGTTGACCGTAGCTCTGAACATGCTCATGAAGCGGTCGATTCCGAGAATTAGCGCCATGCCTGCAACCGGTATGCTTGGGATTACAGAAAGAGTGGCTACGAGCGCAATGAACGATGCGCCCTGCACGCCGCTGGCTCCCTTCGAGGTGAGAACTGCGACCGCGAGAATGGTGAGTTGCTGCGTGAGAGTGAGATGCGTGTTGGTGGCCTGCGCAACGAATAGAGCGGCCATGGTCATGTACAAACTTGTTCCGTCAGTGTTAAAGGTAAAGCCTGTGGGAACAACCAGCCCAACCAGAGATTTGGAGCAACCGAGTTTCTCAAGCTTGGCCATGAGATTGGGAATTGCGATCTCCGAAGAACTCACAGCCAACACCAGCAGGATCTCTTCCTTGATGTATGCCAGGAAACGAAAAATGTTGAAGCTCGCGGCCCAGGCGACAGCTCCCAGCACGATTATTACGAAGAGCACTGAGGTAAGCCAGAAAGTCCCGATCAGCCTGGCGAGAGGTCCGAGAGAAGCCAGACCGAACTTGCCGACGGTATAAGCCATGGCGCCGAAAGCTCCGATGGGAGCGAATTTCATCAGGATCTTCGTCACGCCGAATACGACGTTCGTGAGCGAGTCGATGAGTCCGACGAGCGGTTTGGCACGCGCTCCAGAGACCGACAGCGCAAAGCCGAACAGAAGGGAAACGAAAACTACTTCGAGAATATCTCCTTTGGCGAAGGCGTCGAACACCGTCGTCGGGATGATGTGCATCAGAAAATCAGTGACGCTTTGCGCTTTTGCCTGACCTGCGTAATCCGCTACGGCCTTGGCATCGAGCGTGGCCGCGTTTACGTTGAAGCCAGCGCCCGGGCGCACGACGTTGCCGACAACAAGTCCGATCAGCAGAGCGATGGTCGAGACAACTTCGAAGTACAGCAGCGCGATGCCGCCGACGCGGCCAACTTTTTTCAGGTTCTCCATGCCGGCGATGCCCGTGACCACGGTACAGAAGATGATCAGGGTGATGATCATCGAGATCACGCGGATGAATGCGTCGCCCAGCGGCTTCACGGCGATCGCGCGGGCGGGGTCGACATAGCCGAGAACGATTGCCAGAACAATCGCAACCATCACTTGCACCCAGAGTTCCCGATAGAACGGCGTTCTGCCGGATGCCGGTGGGGGATTGACGGACTCGGCTTGTGCCGGTGCGAGCGATTCCATGGTTGGCGGTCTGTCGTTGTTGAGAACTCTGTTGAGAACTCTAATGAGAACTCTAGCGAGAACTATTTCGCAGGCTCAGGTTCAAGCACGCGCACCAGCCACGGAATAATTACTTCTTTGAAGATGCGCGGATCGGGCCAGACTCCAACTTGGCGCCCGAGATGACCGCCCTGAGGATTGACCCACGCGGTCTTAGGCACGTCGCCTTTACTAAGAAGCAGATAGATGTCATCGATCGGAACCTGGGTGTCGCGCACTCCGGCAAGAATAAGCATAGGCGACATGGGCTTGCCTAGTAGTCCTTGCTTGACGAGCGACATCTTCGGCAGCACTTCGGCCATTTCATCGACGGTTTTCACGTTGTCGAAAATCGCCATCAGCGCCGGGACCTGATCGAAAAGATATTCGCGGTTGCCGATCAATGAATTCATCAGAAAATCCTTCTGAAAGAATCGATCGGTTGGCGGCGACTGGGCGCTCGCGCCGCGCAGCCGCGCGCGCTCGATGATCGCCATCTTTGTGGCCCAATACGCGCCCCAGCTTACTCCATGCATCGCTACCCGGTTTTTGTCGATCTCGGGCCGGGTCGCAATGTAGTCAAGCACGCGCGACAGAACGCGCTCGGCATTTTCGCTGACCTTGATCGGGTTCTGTCCAGTGCCCGGGCCGTCGACCGCGAGAAAACCAATGCCGAAGGGCAGAATCGCGCTGAAGCTTTCGGATAAATCTTCTTTGCGGCTATCCAGACCATTCACAGCGAGAACGAGCGGCACCGGTCCATTCGCATTTTTCGGCAGGCGCAGGTAGCCGATAATTTCTTTTCCCTCGAAGGGAATTCTCACGATTTCGAGCGGCGGATCCCAAAAGCGCGCGTGTGCGAGGAAGGCCTCAATGGCTTTTTCGTACGAGCGCTGCTTGCCGGGAGACGCCGGAATAGGCCAGCGGCCGAAGGAATAAAGCCGCCAGGCGCGGATGTAATCGGCGTTCGCTTTGGTGGGATCAGATTTCTCCAGCGATTTCGCTTCGTTCATGTAACGGTCGGCAACTCCCATGAACGCGGCCGCCCACTCGTCTTTATCGCGAGTGTGGATGGAGTTGAACGCTTCCTTGACGTCGCCGGCGTCAAGGCCGATGAGCGGATACTGTCCCACCTCGGCGCGGTGAATCGCTTCGGCTTTGATCTCGTCGATGTTGCGCTCGCGGCGTTCTTCGGTCTGGCTGGAAGCGGTTTGAGCAAAAGCGGAAACACAGATGAATGCGAGAAGCAGTAATAGGAAAACCGTCAGAAGAAAATGATTTTGTTTTTTCATAACTTGGCCCCATTCCTATTCGGCTCGCTTATTGCGAGCCGACCTACAAAAAAAGGCCGGACGGAATTGCGTCCGGCCTTTTTTGCCCCCTCAAACCGACCTCACAACTAGAACGTGAACTTGAGGCCCAACTGCACCGAGCGGCTGCCGCCGGACCCAATAATCGGGTTAGCCGCAGCAACGTCAGGCGTGGCGCAGCCGCATCCGAACGGTTGGACAGAGGGATCGTTCAAGCCGAACCCGTTCTGCCCGCCGTAAGGATTTGCGAAGTTCGGATGATTGAGAATGTTGAAAAACTCAGCGCGGAACTGAGCGCGAACTTTTTCGCCGAGATGCCAGTTCTTCGCAATCGAAAAATCGAAGTCTTTGAAACCGGAGTCCGGGAAGATGTTGCGCGACATGTTGCCTAACTGTCCAAGCGGCGGCGGAATCATGATGGAACTGCCTTGGGCATAGCAGCCAAACAGGTTCAGAGACGCCGTTGAAGCTCCAGCGGATCCGCCGTCGACGGCCAAGGCCTGAGCTGCGCAGGTCGGGTTCGATGCGCCGGGGAAGAACGGTATGGCCGTAGGCCCCGATTTAAAGTCCGTAGTCTTTCCGAAAAAACTCCAGCGGATGGGAGCGTTAGCGGGTGGACTTACCGGCAGCGGGCCGGTTCCAGCGGCGTCCGTTCCAAGATCGATCGGGCCCCAAAACTGCGGGCTCTGCAGGGTCACGATTGAGTTGATCTCCCAGCCTTCCATGCTCTGCCACATGCCTTTGCGCCCTGGTATCGCATACGTAAGCGAGAGCGTGAAACGCTGGCGCATGTCAAAGTCGCTATTGCCGTACTCTCGACCAACGTTATTAGAATCCTCCGGTAGGCCTGCTCCGTAGCCAAAATCCCAGTTTGCGCTGACATCGTCGAGTGCATGCGCGAAGGTGTAACCAGCGACCACGCTCAGGCCGTGATAGTTGCGCGAATTCAGAGTGATCTGTAATCCGTCATAGTTCGATCGATAGACGTTTGCCATCTGGAAGATGTTGCTCAGGTAGGGAAACTTCGTCGCGTATGTTCGGTTCGCCTCTTCGCCACCAGTGCTGTCGGGCGCGCAGTTGACGGGGTCGGTGTAGCCTGAGGCGATACACGCAGCAATAGCCGCCGCCGGCCAGCCCGAGCCCACGGGCGGCTGATTGATGTCTCGAATACCCGTCAGGTTCGATCCATGATTGCCCACATAGGCGATTTCCAGCGAAAGATTCGAAGTGAATGCGTGCTGCAAACTGAGCGTCCAGTTCCAGATATAAGGAGTGGTTAAGTTCCGGTCCACGCTCATGATGGGGCAGGGGTTCCCTGTGCAGTTGAGCTGGCTGGTGCTGACGTTGGCTCCGTAAAGAGGGATGCCGCTATCCCATTGCGGCATAGCAGGAGGGATCGCCAGATTGCCTGACGTGATCGTGCCGCCGGGGAGTATGCCCTGCGTCGGAACATTGCCCAGGCCGAAAGCGTTGTTGAAGGCGAGCATCGCTTCCCAATTGATGGTTTCATATACCAAACCACCGCCGCCGCGTATCACCGTGGTGCCTTTTCCGGTTATGTCCCAGGCAAAGCCAAAGCGTGGAGCGAAGTTCTTGTGATCGGGATTGTAGACGCTGTTCACCCCGCCCACACCCTCCTGAATTAATCCGGTAGTCGAATTAGGATCGAAATTGCCGAGCAGGTTGTGCGCTTCCTTGATGACCGAGCTGAATTCATAACGCAGCCCGTAATTGATCGTCAGATTCTTGGTCGCGCGCCAGTCGTCTTGCGCGAATAATCCGTAAGCCCAGTTATGAATCTGCCTCCTGGGGTCGCCAACTTGCACGGACGCTTTGAAGGGATCGCCGGCAAAAAAATCTTCCAGGGGTGTGGAGTTGGCTAAAGCTACTCCGCCGAGAAACGTGATACTGCCTCTGGCGTTGCCGAACGCGCCGCCGCCAACATCGTTGTGATGAAGTTCTCCGCCGAACTTAAACGCGTGCGTTCCGCGCGTATAAGAAACGTGATCGATGAATTGCGTGATCGAGTCGGGCCCCTGGAATTTAGGCCACTTGAAAGCGCCCAGACCGGGAACGAAAGCTCCAGCAAAGCCAATGCGCGGCAAGCCGCCGGTGAAAGGACCGCTCACGCCCGTGTCGAGACCATAGCCTGACGCGGCTGTGCCTAGGTCGCCGGGTAGCGTGGGTTGGTAGAGACGGTTGTAGCCGACCCTGGCCTCGTCGACCCAGGCTGCATTGGGTGTAAAAACCCAGTTCCCTCCAACCACCTGAGCGCGGGTGTGGATATCGGAACGCCACTTCGATTGCAGCTCCGGAAAATCTTCAACCGTCCCAGAGTTATTACCGAAAAAGTACATGCCGCTAATGCTGTTCCGTTGATTCAGGTTGTAATCGACCTTGGCGATGACGTTGTCGGCGCCGACATTGTTAGGAAACCCTTGAACCACGTCGATACCTTGCGTGTTGTTCGTGGGAAAGCCCGAGCCGTTGCACGTCACCACCCCACCGGCTGAAACTGTGCAGCCCGAAATTAATTGGCTGGCCGGGCTGATGCAGGGGCCAGCGCAAGGGCCAGCCGTCGCGACGGTGTATCCGTTGGCCAGCAAATCGGCAATCGCATTCGGAATACTGCCGTTGCAGTCATCTCCGGCAGCAATAAGCGCGGGAGCCGTACAATTCGGAGTTGACCCCGCTGGTAGCAACAAAGACTGCATCGATGGCGTGGTAACGCTATAGGTGTTTCCCACGTCGTACCGTTGTCCTTCATACGCGCCAAAGAAAAACGCTTTATCTTTAATGAGCGCTCCGCCGAAACTTCCGCCGAACTGTTCCAAGGTTCGAGAAGTTTTCGCCGCGGGAGGGGCGTTGAAATAATTGCGCGCATCCATCGCGCCATCGCGGCCGAAAGCAAACGCCGTGCCATGGATCGAGTTCGTTCCCGATTTCAATCCAACATTAATGACCGCGCCCGGCTTCCATCCGTACTCGGCGGTAGGATTTTCCTGAACGTTGAATTCCTGAATGGCATCGATCGGCAAGATGGTCGCCGAGTCTCCCGCGATGCCCGCGCCATTAATGATGCCTTGTCCAGAAAACGGCTCGCTGTTGAACAAGCCCTCGACGAAGTAGGCATTATCTTCCGCGCGCAATCCGTTGGTGCTGGTTGTCGAGAATCCGCCACCGGGATAGCGCATCACTCCCGGACGAAGTTGCAGCAAGTTTTCATAGTTGCGGCCGTTCAAAGGCAGATCGTTGATTTCTTCATTGCTCAGCGTGCCCCCCAGCGTGGAGGTCGTGCTGTTAATCAGCGGCACTTGAGCCTCGACCACCACCGTCTCAGAAACTTGTCCAGCCGGAAGCGAAATGTCGATGCGTAGGTCTTCAGCGACTTCCACGGCGATATTCACGCGCTCCACGACCTTGAAGCCCTTTGCTTGGGCGTGGACTTTATAAACCCCAGGTTGCAGATCCGGCGCGGCATAGTCTCCTGAGGCATCAGTGGCTACAGTCCGAGTAGTGCCGCGCTGCACATCGGTGATCGCTACCACAGCCCCAGCCACAGCAGCGCCGGATTGATCGCTGACCCTTCCGAGAATGCGGCCCATTGTGGTTTGCGAAAACACGGGGAGCGAAATGGCAAGCGCGACGCACACGATCCCTACAGCCCGAATGCCGCTCAACGGAGAACGCATTGCTGCCTCCAATCGGGAACACAACAGTTTCTTGGCCCGGACCTAAATAAGCGACAAGGTAGGATTCTGCGAACCAAGTTGCGATTTGAAGATATATCCTTGACGTGGCCTACCAGTCAAGTAGTATTCTGGTCCGACCACAAGACCGTCCCTCCCCCAAGGGACCGCTGGCCTGATCTTCATGATCAGGCCAGCCGTTACCGACTAAGGGAAGAATCCCGCATATGGCGATTGCGACCACGAATCCTGCAAATGGAGAAGTCCTGAAGACGTTCGAGCCTCTGACCGCAGCTCAAATTGAGCAGAAGCTGCAGTTGGCGTCGTCCGCGTTTCGGGATCATCGCAGGACTTCGTTCGCGGATCGCGCCTCTAAGATGATGCGAGCGGCCGAGATTCTGGAAAAAGAAAAAGACGAATGCGCCCGCTTGATGACGCTCGAAATGGGCAAGCCTCTGAAGGCCGCAGTCGCCGAGGCGCTCAAATGCGCCACCGGTTGCCGCTACTACGCCGAGAATGCTGAAAGATTTCTGGCTGATGAAACAGTGGAGACCGGAGCGAAGCGCAGCCTCATTCGCTATTTGCCGATCGGCCCCATTCTCGCGATCATGCCATGGAACTTCCCCTTCTGGCAGGTGTTCCGTTTTGTTGCGCCGGCATTAATGGCTGGTAACGTCGGGCTGCTGAAGCATGCATCGAATGTTCCGCAATGCGCGTTGAAGATTGAAGAGATTGTCAGGCGCGCTGGTTTTGCCGAAGGCGTGTTTCAGACGCTGCTGATCGGCTCGGGCCCGATCGATGGAATTCTGAATGATTCGCGCGTGATGGCTGCGACTTTAACTGGCAGTGAAGACGCCGGAATTCAGGTTGGAATTTCCGCCGCGAAAAGAATCAAGAAAGTTGTGCTCGAATTGGGCGGCAGCGATCCTTTCATTGTGATGCCGAGCGCAGATCTTGAAGCGGCAATCACAACGGCGGTCGACGCGCGAATTCAGAATAACGGCCAATCATGCATTGCGGCCAAGCGCTTCATCGTGGCCGAAAAAATCGCGCCCGAATTCGAGCGTAAGTTCGTCAAGCGCATGCAGGATTTGCGCGTAGGCGATCCATTCCAGGAGGGCACACAACTCGGTCCGCTGGCCAGCGCGAGTGCCGTTTCTTCCCTCGATGAGGCCGTGAAAAAATCTGTGGCTGCAGGTGCGCGCGTATTGACGGGCGGCCATCCACTCAACCTTCCCGGCAGCTTCTATGCGCCGACTGTTCTTACTGACATTCCGAAAGATTCGCCGGCGTACAGCGAAGAATTCTTTGGACCGGTGGCCTCGATCTTTCGCGTGAAGGACATCGATCAGGCCATTCAGATCGCCAATGACGTCCGCTTCGGTCTGGGCGCAAGCGCTTGGACCAACGATCCCGCGGAAACTGAAAGGTTCATCAACGAACTCGATGCCGGCATGGTCTTCGTGAACAAGATGGTGGCTTCCGATGCGCGCCTGCCTTTCGGTGGCGTAAAGTACTCAGGACACGGGCGCGAACTGGCCGCGCAAGGCATACGCGAGTTTATGAACATCAAGACGGTTTCGATCCAGTAGGCGGCCGTCTGCGCAGCATTGTTGTTGGACCAATTGTTAGACCAAGACAACTATTTACGAATTGTTCGGGCCTGAGTGAGTGGGGGGGCGAATGGCAAATCAGTCGTTGGATCTTCTAGCGGCAAAACCAATGTACCGGGCGGTAAAGACTTCTCGCCTGTACGAACAGATTGTGCAACAGGTGGAAGACGCTATTCTGAAAGGCCAACTCAAGCCCGGCGACCAACTACCGGCCGAGCGCGACCTGGCTCATAGCTTTGGCGTCAGCCGCACCGCGGTGCGCGAGGCGGTGAAGACTTTGCGTGAAAAAGGTTTGGTGGAAGCCTATTCTGGCCGCGGCACGTTTGTGACGAATGGAACGTCGCATTCGATTCGCCAGTCGCTGGATCTGATGATTCGCATCAATCCGCTGGAAGGATCGGCGAACCTGGCAGAGTTGCGGTTGGTACTGGAGCCTGAGATTGCCGCCCTCGCAGCCGCTCGAATCGAGGAACAATTGCTGAGCACCATGCGGGAAGCCGTCGAGGAGATGGATCGCAGCCTGCGTGACCCCGATGCCTACGTGGAAGCGGACCTCGATTTCCATTTAGCGCTCGCCGAAGCGGCGGGAAATCCTCTGATTCTCTCGCTGCTCGATTCCATCGTTGGTCTGTTGCGCGAGCAGCGCAGCCGGATCTTCAACGTAGACGGAGGACCGGAGCGCGGACAGTTTCATCACAAGCGAATCCTGGCAGCCGTGGAGCAGGGCAATCCCGAGGCTGCGCGGGAAGCGATGCGCGCTCATCTCCAGCAGGTGCTGGAGGATTCGTCGTCGTTGGGGAGAAAGTAAGACGCAAGAATAAGCGAAAAGGAATTGTTGCATGGCCAAACTTGGATTCATCGGTCTCGGCGTGATGGGCGGCAACATGGTCGCGCGCCTTCTCGAAAAAGGCCACACCGTCACCGGATACAATCGCACGCGCTCGAAGGCGCAATGGTTGATCGACAAAGGCATGAAGTTTGCCGATTCTCCGAAGGCCGTCGCGGCCGCTTCAGATGTGACTTTTACGATGGTCACGAACGCCGCAGCTCTCGCAGCGGTCACGGAAGGTCCGGAAGGTTTGCTCGCGGGGCTGACTGCCGGCAAGTTCCACATCGATATGAGCACCGTGAGCCCTGAAGTGAGCCGCGCGCTCGCCGCGAAGGTTCGCGAGAAGGGCGCCGACATGATCGACGCCCCGGTTTCAGGGAGCGTCATCACGCTGCAGCAAGGCAAGCTCTCGGTGATGGTCGGCGGTCGCAAGGAGACTTTCGAGCGATTGAAGCCTCTACTGCTCGATATCGGTCCAAAGGTAACGCATGTCGGCGACAACGGTGTAGCGCTGTCGATGAAGATCGCAGTGAATCTGCAGTTGGCAGTTCAGATGATGGCGTTTTGCGAAGGAGTGTTACTTGCGGAGAAGAGCGGGATCGCGCGCGAAGTTGCCGTTGATGTGATGGTGAACAGCGCCATCGCTTCGCCCATGATCGTGTACCGCGGTCCCTTCGTTCTGCAGCAACCGGAAGAAGCCTGGTTCGACGTCAATATGATGCAGAAGGACATGCTGCTGGCGATGGAGCTAGGCCGCAAGCTGAATGTTCCGCTTCCTACCACTGCAATCAGCAATGAATTCCTCACGGCGGCCCGCGGCATGGGTTGGGAAAAGCAGGACTTCGCCGTCGTGTTCGACGTATTGGCGCGGATGTCAGGAGTACAAAAATGACCACCGCCGCTCAGCCCAACGAAATTTCAGAAAAGACCGATCTGCTTCTCCACATGTACCGGCGGATGGTCGCCATCCGCCAATTCGAAGCGCAGGTCAACGAACTTTACACGCGCGCATTAATGCCGGGCCTGGCGCATCTCTACATCGGCGAAGAAGCGGTCGCAGTAGGAGTATGCGAAGCGCTCGAGCAAACCGATTACATTACCAGCACGCATCGCGGCCACGGACATTGCTTGGCGAAAGGCGCCTCCCCCGATCATATGTTCGCCGAACTGCTGGGCAAAAAGGCAGGATACTGCAAAGGCAAAGGCGGTTCCATGCACATTGCAGACCCGGCTACCGGCAACCTGGGCGCGAATGCAATCGTGTGCGGCAGCGCTGGCATCGCCACCGGGGCAGCATTTTCAGCGCGCTCGCTGCAGAATGGCCGCGTGGCTGTATGTTTTTTCGGAGAAGGCGCGCTCGGCCAGGGCGTTCTCTACGAAGTGATGAACCTTGCGCAGTTGTTCAAGCTGCCTGTGATTTATGTCTGCGAGAACAACCTCTACTCGGAATATACGCATTACTCCGAAACCACTGCAGGGGATATTCTCGCGCGGGCAACAGCGTTCGGCCTGGAAGCTGCCAGCGTCGATGGACAGGATGTGCGCGCAGTGTATGCCGTCGCGCAGCGCCTGGTAGATCGCGCCCGTCGCGGCGATGGCCCCGGGTTTCTGGTTTGTAATACGTATCGCTACCACGGACATCACGTCGGTGACATCAACCGTGAATATTATCGCCCCAAGCAGGAAGAACAAATCTGGAAAACGGAGCGGGATCCAATCGCGAATTTCGGCAAGTGGCTGGCAGAGCAAAAGCTTGCCGACGCGGCGTCGTTAGATCGAGTGCACTCTGACCTCGAAGCAGAGATGAAGAAAGCTGTCGACTTTGCCGTGGCAACACCGTACCCCGCCGTCGATGAAGTGGGCGAGGACGTGTATGCCTGACACTACTCGCGCGCCAGCCGATCGTGAAATTACATTCGCGCAGGCAATTCGCGAAGCGCTGGCGGAAGAAATGCGCCGCGATTCCACCGTCTTCATTCTTGGCGAGGATGTCGCCGAAGCCGGAACTCCTTTTAAAGTTCTCGCTGGCCTGCTCGAAGAATTCGGCAAAGAGCGAGTGCTCGACACTCCGATTTCCGAAGCCGGTTTCACCGGGCTCGCCGTCGGTGCCGCGATGACCGGAATGCGTCCAGTGGTCGACATTATGTTTGGCGACTTCGTGACTTTAACCATGGATCAAATGGTGAATCAGGCCGCGAAGGTTCATTACATGTCCGGCGGAAAGTGGAGGGTGCCAATGGTGATGCGCACGACCATGGGAGCGACACGCCGTTCCGCCGCCCAACATTCGCAATCACTGCACGCCTGGTTCTGCCATGTTCCCGGTCTGAAGGTGGTTCTTCCATCGACGCCATATGACGCCAAGGGATTGCTCAAGGCGGCGATTCGTGACGAGAATCCCGTTGTCTTCTTCGAAGACAAGATGATGTACAAACTGAAAGGTCCGGTGCCGGCGGAGGATTACACCGTCCCGCTCGGCGTAGCAGATGTGAAACGCGTCGGTGAAGACATCACTCTGATCGCAACCAGCAGCATGGTGCAGGTAGCATTGGGCGCGGCTGCGTTGCTGGAAGAAATTGGAATCAGCGCCGAAGTCGTCGACCCGCGCACCATGTGGCCGCTCGACGAAAAAACTCTGATTGACTCTGCGAAAAAAACTTCGCGGGTGATCGTTCTCGATGAAGGTTACGAACGCTACGGCGTCACCGCGGAACTTGCGTCTGTGGTCGCGACCGGCGCATTCTACGATCTGGACGCACCGGTAAAACGCATGGGCGCGATGCATGTTCCAATTCCGTTCTCGCCGCCTTTGGAAGACGCGACCGTGCCCACCGAACAAACCGTGTTTGAGGCCGCCCGTACAATGTGCGGAAAGTAGCGCCGCGCTTGCCGGCTGAATGCGAAGTGTAGCGCCGGCGTCTCGCCGGCTTCATGCGAGTTAAGGAGAATCTATGGCTCTGCCTACATATGGAACGATGGCGGTGGATTGGGAAAACCGCGTTGACTTCGATCGCCTGCGCCGCGAGCGTCTGGATCGCGCCAAGGATCTTCTGAAGAAATCCGAGATGGGAGCGCTGTTGTGCTTCGACATGAACAACGTCCGCTATCTGACCGCGACTCACATCGGCACGTGGGCGCAGGACAAGGCGAACCGCTTCACGCTGCTTCCGCAAAATGACGAACCCATCTTGTGGGATTTCGGATCGGCCGCGAAACATCATCAACTGCATTGTCCGTGGCTCGGAGAGCGCTCACGCGCCGGAATCTCAGTACTGCGCGGCGCCATGACTCCCGAGATGGGGCGCGCCGAAGATGTAGCGAAAAAGATTCGCATCGAACTCGAGATGCGAGGGCTGCACAAAGAGCCGGTGGGCATCGACATCATCGAATTGCCGGTTCTTTTTGCATTGCAAAAAGAAGGAATCAAAGTCGTCGACGGCCAGGCGCTCATGTCAGAAGCGCGGGTGATCAAAACGTGCGATGAGATCACGTTGCTGAATACTTCCGCCATGATGGTCGATGCCGCCTACGACGAACTCTATCGCGCCATGAAGCCGGGCATGAGCGAAAACCAAGCCGTGGGACTAGTGAGCAAAGTCCTCTACGATCTCGGCTCCGAATATGTCGAAGCGGTGAACGCAATTTCAGGCGAGCGCTGCAATCCGCATCCCCATGTTTTCTCCGACCGCGTGCTCCGCCCCGGCGACCCCGTCTATTACGACATTCTTCATTCCTACATGGGCTATCGCACCTGCTATTACCGGTGCTTCACCATCGGCTACGCTTCGCACGCGATGAACGATGCGTACAAGCGCTGCCGCGAATATCTCGACGCGGCGATTGAACTCGTGCGCCCCGGTCGCACCACCGCAGAGATTGCCGCCGTGTGGCCGAAGGCGCAAGAGTTCGGTTTCCCCAACGAAGAAGCAGCTTTCGCGTTGCAATACGGACACGGCATCGGTCTCGCGATCTGGGAGAAGCCCGTGATCAGCCGTCTGGTCTCGCTCGATCATTCTTGCGAAATCAAGCCGGGTATGGTCTTCGCGCTCGAAACGTTTTGGCCCTCGACCGATGGATGGAGCGCCGCTCGCATCGAAGAAGAAATTGTGGTTACCGAAACCGGACACGAAATCATCACGCGCTTTCCCGCCGAAGAACTTCTGGTGGCGGGCCGCCACTATTTCACGGTGGATGGTCCGCTGCCCGCAATCCGCGAAACCGAATCGAAGCCCACCAAACGCGTGCGCGAGATGATCGAAGCCAGCGCGCGCCAAGAGCGAGTGGGCGTTGGCGACTAAGAGTGCGCGAATAACTACGGCAAGCAAACTCGGCGAACAATTATGGCAATCAGCGTCGTGATGCCCGCGCTCGAAATGGCGCAGGAAACGGGCAAGCTTATTTCGTGGCTAAAAAAAGAAGGCGAGTCCGTCGCTAAGGGCGAGCCGCTTCTCGAAATCGAAACCGACAAAGCCGTGATGGAGATCGAATCTCCCGGCGACGGCGTTCTCGCTGGCATCAAGGTCCATGCTGGGACCGAAGTGCCCGTGGGTCGAACCATCGCGTGGATCGTACGTCCCGGAGAAGTTCCTCCAGCGGAAGAAGTCACTGTCGAGTCAGGAAGAAAAACTTCCACGGCCACCACAGCGTCAGCCATGTCAAACGCAGCGCCATCAAATCGACCTCCAGCTTCAACGACCTCCACTCAAGCAGCAAGCGCGATTAAAAGTTCCCCAAAGGCGCGGCGTCTCGCCAGCGAACGCGGAGTCAATTTCGCCGGTGTGCGCGGATCGGGTCCCGGCGGAGAAATTCTCGCGTCCGACATTCTCGCCGCCGCAGAGTCCAAGCCCGCGGCACCGCCCGCTGAAGTTGGCACCGGCAGCCCCATCTCGAGGCTGATGGCCGAGCGCACCACGCAGAGCTGGACGACTGTCCCGCATTTCTTCGTCGTTCGCGAAGTCGATGCAGGCGCTCTAAACGAAGCGCGGCAAAAGCTCGGCCTCGCCATTGAACGATCGCATCAAGCGAAACTCACCCACACCGATCTTCTAGTGTCGCTCGTCGCGCGCGTTCTCCAGAAGCATCCGCGTATTAACGCAAGCTGGACCAGCAACGGCGTCCGCGAAAGTGCCGAAATCAACGTCGGGCTCGCGATGGCAGTCGAAGACGGCGTAGTCGCTCCCGTAGTTCGCAATGCCGATAAAATCGAACTGGGCGAGATCGCGATTCAGCGGCGAGATCTAACCGAGCGAGCCCGCACTGGCAAGCTGCGCCCCGCCGATATTGCCAACGGCACTTTCACCATCAGCAATCTTGGTATGTACGGAGTCGATGCCTTTACCGCGATCATCATCCCGCCCCAAGCTGCGATTCTGGCGGTCGGAACGATCGCCGACCGGGTCGTGCCGCTCGACGGCCATCCCGCCATCCGTCCCATGATCACTCTGACGCTTTCGAGCGACCATCGCGTCGTGGATGGCGCGCGGGCCGCGGAGTTCATGCGTGATTTGGCGTCCGCGATCGGCAATCCTCAACTCTGAGGTCGAGGGGCCGCGATTGCCAGTTGCAAGTTCAGCCTGCGGCGGCGACAATCGTTATGTCATTCCATGCCGAAAGATTCTGAGCGAGATGACGTTAGTCCTTCTGCAACAGCGCCCGCCCGCGCTCCATTCCTGACTGGAGCTATGGTAATCGTGACGCTCGGCAATCCCCGGGATAAATTCTGGGGCATGATTCTCGCTCTGGCTCCCGAAGGCCTCAGCCTGTCCGGTGTCGAGATGGCATCCTTTGAAGATCTGGTGGTAATGGTGAAAGACGGCGAGTCGTTCACTCCCGCAGTCGTCTTTTTTCCCATGCACCGGATTGAGCGTATCGAACTCGATCTTCCCGACGGAAACCTGCCTTCACTTTCGCAGCGCTTCTCGGCCAAGACTGCCCTCGATCCCGCCGGAGTGCTGCGCTCTGCCGGAACTAAAAATTCCGCGGGTGACGCAGCGTGAAGATGTCGCAAGTATTCACCGCGCCCAACCAACTCACGCTGCTGCGGATGGTTTTCGTTCCGTTCATCGTGATCGAATTAGTGGAAGGCCGCTATTTCTGGGCGCTCGTACTTTTCGTGGTTGCCGGATTCAGCGACGGGCTCGATGGATTGCTGGCTCGCAAGTTGCACCAGCAAACTCTACTGGGCCAATATCTCGATCCCATTGCAGACAAGCTCTTGCTGAGCACGATGTTTCTCGTGCTTTCCATCCTCCACAAAATTCCGTGGAAGTTTACCGTCCTCGTCTTCAGCCGCGATATTTCCATTCTGGCCGCAAGTGCGGTGCTGTTTGCCATCGCCGGGTTGCGCGACTTTCGCCCCAGCATCTTTGGAAAAGCAAATACGTTTTCACAAATTGCCGCTGTGTTCTTCGTGCTGCTGTCATCCATTCGTCCCACGCGCTGGATCTTGATTACGCGCACCGTCTTTTTGCGCGCAACCTTCGCCTTTACGATAGTTTCCGCGCTGCATTATGTTTTTCTAGTGCAACAGCGGCTGCGTTCGCACATGCACGCTTTGCCAGAGCATGCCACAACCGGCCGCCACGCTAGTTGACCCTATTTCTTCTGTACACCTAGAATCATTGGTTCGCCGAATCGTTGGCTCGTCGAATCATTGGTTCGTCTGCTGGCGCCACAATCACTATGGCCTTACGCATTTACAACACCATGTCCTCGCAGGTCGAAGAGTTCCGCACGCTGCGCGACAAGGAAGTTCGCATGTATGCCTGCGGCCCAACCGTCTACGATTACGGGCACATCGGTAACTTCAGAACGTTTGTCGCGGTCGACATGCTGCAGCGATTCCTGCGGCAGTCGGGTTACACCGTTCGTTTAGTCATGAACATCACCGACGTCGACGACAAAATCATCCGCAATGCAGCGCGCGACGGAGTGAACGTTCAGCAGTACACCTCGAAATACGAGAAAGCTTTTCTCGAAGATGCAGCCATGATTGACATTGAGCAGCCAAAGCTCGTGCGCGCGACCGAACATATTTCGCAGATGGCGGATTTCGTGGCCAAGTTGGTGGAGAAGGGAATCGCGTACCGCACCGACGATGGATCGTATTATTTCAGCATCGCAAAGTTTCCGCAGTACGGCAAGCTCTCGAAGAGAGATTTCAGCGGGATGCTCGACGGAGCGCGCGTGGACGTTGACGAGTACGACAAAGACAGCGCGCGCGACTTTGCGCTGTGGAAGGCGCCGAAACCGGGTGAGGCTTCTTGGGATACATCGATTGGCCCGGGACGTCCCGGCTGGCACTTGGAGTGCTCGGTGATGTCGATGCAGCAACTTGGCGAGAGCTTCGATCTGCACGCTGGCGGGGAAGACCTTGTCTTTCCGCATCACGAAAACGAGATTGCACAATCCGAGTCGCTCACAGGGAAAACGTTTGCGCGTTTCTGGTTCCACGTTCGCTTTCTGCTGGTAGAAGGGGAAAAGATGTCGAAGAGCCTGGGGAACTTTTACACGCTGCGCGATCTGGTGTTGAAGGGGCATAAGCCGTCATCGATTCGCTATCTGCTTGCGTCCGTCCCCTACAGAAACCAGCTCAACTTTACTTTCGATGGATTGAAGCAAGCCGCAGTGTCGGTGGAACGCCTGCGTAACTTCCGCCAGCGATTGACTGCCGGGAATTTTCCGCCTGGCTCAAACCCAGAGATGCGAACTCTTGCGAGTGAAACCATCGAACGCATGCGCGCGTCGCTCGACGACGATCTGAACACTGCACAGGCGCAGGCGGGCATCTTCGAAATGGTGCGCAGCGCCAATTCTGCGCTCGATTCGGGGCAAATCAAAAAAGATGACACTTCGCCGCTGCTCGCCGCGGTGGAAAAGTTCGATGAGATTTTCGCCGTGCTTAACGACGACGATGGGTCGAAGATGAAGCAGGTGTTTGACTGGGCGCCAACCGAGGGCCGCGAGAAAGACATCAGCGCGGAACTGCGGGAAGCAGTGCAATCCGGCCAACTCTCTGACGCAGACATCGAAAATAAAATTGCTGAAATGGAAGCCGCTCGCCGTAGCCGCAACTTCAAAATGTCTGACGCTGTGCGCGCGGAACTCTCCAATGCTGGCATCGTGATCGAAAATACCAAGGACGGCGTGCGCTGGCACAGAAAGTAGTTTTTATCGGTGTTAAGCTGACAGCTGAAAGCTGACAGCCCTTATGAAATCCTTCGACGAATATCTTCGCGATGCCGAGCAGGCTCACGGACATCTCTGCGCGGGGCAAGTTCTGGGTGTGCGCTTGGCGATGCTGGGCTTGATAAAACTCGGCATCGACGATCCGCACGGGAAAGACCGCAAGCGGCTCGTCACCTTTGTGGAAATCGACCGCTGTGCGACTGATGCTGTCGCAGTTGTTACGGGCTGTCGTTTGGGCAAGCGCGCCCTGAAGTTTCGCGATTGGGGAAAAGTTGCAGCAACGTTTGTTCACGTCAGCAGCGGCCACGCGATCCGCATCGCAGCCAAAGAATCTTCCAAAGCGCTGGCGCGGCAGATGCATCCTGAGATTGCTGACAAGAACCAGCAGCAGATGCTCGCCTACCGCGAGATCACGGATGACGACCTGTTCACTTTTCAGTGGGTGAAGGTCGATTTACCTCCTGAAGAATTTCCTGGATACAAAGGCGATCGTGTGGTTTGTGAAGCGTGCGGCGAAGGAATCAACTTCCGCAGAGAAGTTCGCACGGAAGAAAAAATTCTCTGCCGCTCTTGCGCCGGAGAACGTTACTACGAGCCAGTCTAAGCGGCTTTCTCATACGCATTCGCCACGCGCAGAATCGTCGACTCGTCGAAGTGCTTCCCAAGAATCTGCAAACCAATCGGCAACTTTTCTTTCGTTTCGCCGCACGGAATCGAAATGCCCGGAATTCCCGCTAAATCGGCCGTCACTGTGTAGATGTCGGCCAGATACATGGCCAGCGGATCGTTCGACTTCTCGCCCAACCGGAATGCGGCGGTCGGACTTGTCGGAGTCACGATCGCATCCACCTTGCGGAAGGCTTCTTCGAAATCGCGAGTGAGCAGCGTACGAACTTTCTGCGCCTTCAAATAATATGCGTCGTAATAACCCGCGCTCAGCGCGTAAGTGCCGAGCATGATGCGGCGCTTCACTTCTGCGCCGAAACCCTCATCGCGGCTGCGCCGGTACATTTCTGAGAGCGACTTCACGCCCGGCGCACGATAGCTGTAGCGCACGCCATCGTAGCGAGCGAGATTCGAAGACGCTTCCGCAGTTGCAATCAAATAATAAGTTGGAATCGAATAGGGCGTGTGCGGCAGCGAGACTGGCGCCAGCTCACAACCCAAACTTTTCACCTTGTCGATCGCGGACTCAACGGAATGGCGGACTTCATCGTCGAGCCCGTCGCTGAAATATTCTTTGGCAATGCCCAGTTTTAATCCGCGTATAGGCTTCTTCAACTCGGCGACATAATCGGGCACGGGCACATCGGCGGAAGTTGAATCCACGGGGTCTCGCCCGGCAATCGTACGCAACACAATCGCCGCATCTTTTACAGTCCTAGTCAGCGGTCCTATGTGATCGAGCGAAGACGCGAACGCAATCAGACCGTAACGCGAAACTCGGCCATAAGTAGGCATCAATCCCACGACGCCGCAGAACGACGCCGGCTGGCGAATCGATCCTCCCGTGTCGGAGCCCAATGCGACGACGGCCATATCTGCAGCGACCGCCGCTGCGGAACCGCCAGAGGATCCTCCGGGAACGCGGCTCAGATCGCGCGGATTTCGCACAGGTTTGAACGCGGAGTTCTCATTCGATGAGCCCATGGCAAACTCGTCGCAGTTCGTCTTGCCGAGAACTACGGCTCCTGCAGCCTCCATGTGGGCGACCGCGGTGCAGTCGTAGGGCGGAATGTAGTGAGCGAGACTCTTTGATCCGGCAGTCGTGCGCACTCCGCACGTGGACATTACATCTTTGATTGCTACTGGAACGCCGGCGAGCGGCGGCAAGGGCTTGCCTTCGGCGGCCATGCGGTCGATGCGGTCGGCTTGCTCCAGCGCGCGTTCTTTGCAAAGCGTAAGGTACGCTCCGATTTCTCCATCTTCTTTCTGTATGCGCGCGTAGTGCGCCTCAGCGAGAGCGAGCGCGGTCGTGGTGCGTTCCTGAATGGATGAGCGAACCGAGTCAATGGTGAGTGAATCTGGGATCACTTAACTGGCCTTCAGCTTGAAGCACCTTTCTTTCGAATCCCACAGGACTTTGCCTCTGTATTCATCCCAAACTGCTCGCCATCTAGCTTGCAGGCTGGCGCTTCCGTGCTTTTTGATAAAGGCATGCAGTTGTTCCCAGGCCGCAACGTTGTTACTTGGTCCCAGGAGCGCGTTCCAATCTGCACCCGGCACCATCGTCTTACGGCTCGTGTCTGTAAATAAATCGGTGAGCAGGCAAAATGCGATATCGCCGATTGCCATGCCCGGCCAATAGCAAATAAGCGGTTCTCTCGTATTTGCCGTTCGTCTGTCGGCAATCATTCGTATCAAAACCGGCACGGCCTTCGGGCCCGCCGCGATGATTTGATCCATTACTGGCGACGGGAAATCCTGCAGCCGGTTCCCAGTGTCATTGCATTTTTGCTCCCTGTCGATCACCATGCCAAGTTTCGATAGGTCAAACGGGAGTGGCCTGTGAGCCGTTGACTGAGCATTGGATGAGGCGACACACAGTAAACAAAATGCGATGATGCATGCTCTGTTCAAGGCGGGCCTATCTTTCGATCACTTTCGGCACGCGAAAGAATGTTCCGTCCGAGTCGGGCGCGTTTTCCAGCGCCACTTGTTGCGGCAATGACTTACGCAGTCCTTCAGAGATATCTTCGCGAGTTGCGTAGGCAAATCTTTCGCTGCCTTGTTTGGATTCGTCGACGCCGTAGCGATCTGACACTTGCGCCATCGGTTCGACATTCGACGTATCGAGTTCGTTGAGCCTGTCGATGTAGCCGAGAATCGAATTCAGGTCACGAACCATATGCACGCGCTCTTCGGCGGAAAGCTCCAGGTTAGCCAGGTCGGCTACGTAGGTGACGTCTTTTTCTGTGATTTTCATGTTGTGCGAGTGGCTCCTGAAACGTCGTCGAAAAACAAAGGGCCAGTTTCAGACTTGCCGAATCACAAACTCGATCCTCTCCACTTTTTGGCCGGAGTAGCGATTGAGTTGGGCGACGTATCGCGGAGCGAGGCCCTGCATCTCGCGCTTCCATCCCGCATCTGAAACCTCAACGCGAAGCACACCGTCGGCGAACTCCAACACTCGCGTGCGATCGGCGACGACTGAGCCGCAAACCAAGGGCCACGCGAGCGCAGGGGCTTCGCCTTGCGGCACACGCCGCAAAGAGCCCATCACAATTTTTTCGAGTCCTGCGCCGGCCTGCTCCAAAATTAACTCCTGCTTCGAGCTGACGACTGCCAGTGGCCGCTCAACCGCGATTCCGATTTTAGCATCCCAGTCGAACGCACAAGGGGCATCAACCGTGCGCTCAGATCGGGAACTCGCGCTTCACAAACTCAAGCGCGGTTTCGTGCGAAAGCAAGCGTCCGTCTAGTTGAGCGTCTTCTACGGCATCGAGTATCTCGCGAAACTTTGGACCGGGTACATATCCGGCGGCAATGAGATTGTCGCCCGTCACTAGAGGCTTCGGCCGAATTTTTTCCGGAGGAATTTCGGCAAGCTTAGTCTGAACAAACTCGTACGTACTAAAATTGCGATGGCTGGCCAGGCTGTCGGCGCGGTGCAGAGCGAGATGCTCGTCGAAGGCGGGCATGCGGAGAAATTTCTTCAGCGTCGACTGGTTCATGCGCGTGGCGTGGCTGAAGCGCATGTGATTGTCGACGAGAGCAAGGATCTGAGCCGTGTCGTGATTGGAAAACCGCAGACGCTCGCAAATCTCTTCCGCGATCTTTACTCCGACGTCGACGTGATTATCGAAACGGATGCGATCGGGCGCCACGCGGAAGGTCGCGGGCTTGCCTACGTCGTGCAGCAGCGCACCCCAGGCCAGCGTCGGCGGGCAGGGGTTTGGCAAATTCTCGAGCAGCAGCAGTGTGTGCGAAAATACATCGCCCTCGGGATGAAATTCAGGCGGCTGTTGAACGCCCTTCATGGCTGAAATCTCGGGCAATATTTCCTTGAGTAGTCCGGTTTGATCCAGCAGGAGAAAAGCTCGGCGGCCATGACCTTCTGTGAGAATCTTGGTGAGTTCGTCGCGCACGCGCTCGCGGGAGACGATATTGATTTCATGCGCTGCGCGCTCGATCGCGGCATAGGTGTTTGCTTCGATTTCGAATTCAAAGCGCGCCGCGAAGCGTACTGCCCGCAGCATTCGCAACTTGTCTTCTGCGAAACGCTGGGCTGGATCGCCGATGGCGCGGATGATGCCGGCCTCGAGGTCCTCGCGTCCGCCGACGAAGTCGAGCACTTCGCCGCCCACGGGATCGAGCATCATGCCGTTGATGGTGAAGTCGCGGCGGGCCACGTCTTCTTGCGGATGCTGGCTGAAGCGCACTTCATCGGGACGGCGGCCATCGGAGTAGCCGTAATCGCTGCGGAAAGTCGCCACTTCTATGGTGCTTCCCTTCGCGTTTTGCAGATCTCCGGCTGAAGGCTCGACCACGGGGTCCACCCTTCGGCTTCGCTCAGGGCAGGCTCGGTCCACGGGGTAAAGCGGGACCAGGACTACACCAAATTGCGCTCCTACCGCGTAGGTGTCAGGAAAGATCCCCATCACTTGCGCAGGAGTTGCGCTGGTTGCGATGTCATAATCTGCGGGTTCGCGCTGCAGCAGGAGATCACGGACGCATCCGCCCACCAGGTAGGCTTGGAAGCCCCGCTGGCGCAAGGTTTGGATGATCCCGGTGGCAAGATCTTTGGACATGAAGCTGCACCGGGAAATCCGGCACGCCTTCATCATAACTCTGACTCGCTGCACAGGATTCGTCCTGATTTCAGAGACGGGCTTTAGCGCGGAGATCACGGAGAACGGCGCGCGGAGTTCGCGAAGAGAACTTGCAAGTGGGAGCTAGAAACTGGAAACTATGTTTCATGTCTGACGCTTACATCCTCGGCATTGAAAGTTCGTGCGACGAAACTGCGGCGGCCGTGGTGCGGTCGGGTGAGCAGGTCGTTTCGAACATAGTGGCTTCGCAGATCGCAACGCATCAGCCTTATGGAGGCGTCGTGCCTGAGTTGGCGTCGCGCGAGCACCTGCGGGCAATTGTTCCGGTGGTGCGGCAGGCGCTGGTTGAAGCTAATCAGGATTACAAATCCGTGGATGCGATCGCAGTGACGCAGGGGCCTGGACTTGCTGGAGCGTTGCTGGTCGGCATCAGCTATGCCAAGGCGCTGGCCTTCGCGCTTGACAAGCCGCTGATTGCGGTGAACCACCTCGAAGGGCATATTCATGCAGTTCTGCTCGAGGAACGGCAGAAGGGAAATTACGAGCAGCAATTTCCCGTGCTTGCCCTGGTTGTGTCGGGAGGACATACGCATCTGTATCTCGCGGCGCGGAAAGGCCAGGGATGGACGTATGAGAACATCGGGCACACGCGCGACGACGCGGCCGGCGAGGCGTTCGACAAAGTCGCGAAGCTGGTTGGCCTGGGCTATCCGGGTGGGCCGATTGTCGACCGGCTCGCTCCGCATGGCGACGCTACGGCGGTAAAGTTTCCTCCAGCGCAGATTAAGCACCGCGATCGGCGGGTTCACCGGCTCGATAATCATCGCAAGGAAAACGGCGGAGAGAGCGAGGTTGAGAGCGATCGTCCGCGATTTGATTTTTCCTATAGCGGCATCAAGACTGCCGTGTTGCGCTACGTCGAGGTTCACGATATGCAGCGGTCGATTGAGATGCGCCGGCAGACTTTGGCCAGCATTGCCAAGCCGAAGCTTGAACACTATCTGGCGAATTGCGACAAGCGGACTCTCGACCTTGTCGCTTCGTTTCAGAGGGCGATTGTGGAGGATCTGGTCGGCAAGACTCTGACTGCGGCGCGCGCTTATGACGTGGCTACACTTTTTGTTACCGGTGGAGTGGCGGCGAACAGTGAACTGCGGCGCACATTCGAGAGGGACGGCGCCCAGGAGGGTTTGCCGGTATATTTTCCATCGCGTCCGCTTTCGACGGATAATGCGGCCATGATTGCAGCTGCCGCTTATCCTAAATTTCTTGCGAAGGATTTTGCGGCGATGGATTTCTCTGCTGAGGCGGGACTTGTTTTGCGCTAGCCCGCGCTCTGGAGAATTAAGTCAATTGCCAACTACTAGCTGCTAAAAGCCTATTTCCCCACACCGAATCTTTTGCCCATCACTGTATCGAGCGCTTTTTCTAACTGGCACTGGATGTCGATATCTTTATAGATGGCGAAGTTGGCGCGCTTTTCTTTTTCGTCGAAGCCGCTGGCGCGGCCCGCAACAATAATGATTGGAATGTTCGCAGTCGCCGCGTTCTGCTTCAGGGCCGTGATCAGTTCGCTGCCTGACATTTTCGGCATTTGCATGTCGGTGACAATGAGATCAGGACGTGCGCGCTCGAGAATCTGCAACGCTTCCACGCCGTTGGTGGCTGACTCCACCGCGAATCCGCGTTCTTCCAGAAATCGGCAGACGGTATAGCGGATGAGCATGGAGTCGTCGACTACCAGCGCTACAGCAGACATGAGAATTGCACGTGCGGGAATGCACGCCCCCGGCCTGCAGACTATCAGGGCATTTCCGCCGGAAACAAGCTTGAATCGAGCAAGCGTGGTTACTTTAGTGGATGGGGCCGGGACTTGCGCTTTACAACTCTTCGGGTTCGCTCTTGGTGCGTTCCTCGATGCTCATGTCCTTGAGTTCGCTGGATTCGAAAACTTCACGGCACTCGAGACACTCCACGAATTCAGCGTCTTCGTCGCGGCTCACGATTTGCACGCGCGGATGTTTGCAGGGTTGTTGGGCGGCGTTTTGAGGCTGCGGAAACGGCTTCGAGGTCATAAATACGGAAACGATACCCTCGTCGAATACGCGGAGGAACGGATTCGCGGGAATTTCCCGGTAATTCTAGCCCTGCTTTGCCACTTGTCAAGTGCTTCGACGTTGCAGCTGGGTAAATTTCTTCACTTGCTTTCAATCGACCCAGCCATAACACTGGAGATCGGCGAAATCCGACCAAAAGAATCGCCAAGGCTAAACCACTCAATCGCTGATAGTTACCATTCAATGCCACGTTCCGCAGCTAGCTGCAAGCACTTGCGTAATCCGGGGTCATGGACATAGAATGAATTACGACAGAAAAGGTCGGATTTCTCGCCACATCTTCTGGGAACCAATACTTGACTAGTTAAGATGCTCAAGTTAACCAAAAAAGCGGACTACGCACTGATGGCCATGAAACACTTGGCCGACCATGCTCACGAGGGGACTGGCAGTGCGAGCGCGAAGGATGTAGCGGATTCTTTCGGCATTCCTCCGGAGGCGTTGGCCAAGATTTTGCAGAGACTGGCTAAGGCGGGTTTGTTGCAATCGCAGCATGGGACGAACGGTGGTTACCGGTTGGCGCGCGCGGCGCATACGATTTCTGCCTTCGAAGTGATTCAGGCCATCGACGGGCCGCTGTTCATTACATCTTGTGTCACCGTTCGCGGGGAGTGCGGGCAGAGCAACCGGTGCAACATTCGCGAGCCGTTGCGAAAGGTGAATGACAGCATCGAAGCCGTGTTGAAGCGCATCAAGATCTCACACATGCGAGAAGAGCCGGAGACAGCCGTGAGTTCGGCTGCAAAGCCGGTCGAGTTGGTAACGATCGTTTAGAAAACTTAACTGAGGTAGAAGCAATTATGAGCACGGATGTAAAGATCCCCCAGCAACTTTCGGTAACGCAGCACGCCGCTCCTCAGGGAGTGAAGCTGCCTATTTATATGGATAACCACGCCACCACGCCCATGGATCCGCGGGTGCTGGAGGAGATGCTGCCCTATTTCATGGAGAAATTTGGCAACGCCGCCAGCCGCAATCACTCGTTCGGCTGGGCGGGTGAAGAAGGCGTGGAAACGGCTCGCGAGCGCATCGCCAAGCTGATCGGCGCGACCACGAAGGAAATTATTTTCACCTCAGGCGCGACCGAGAGCGACAACCTCGCCATCAAGGGCGTGGCCGAGATGTACCGCGAAAAGGGCAACCACATTATCACAGCGGTCACCGAGCACAAGGCTGTGCTCGATACCTGCAAGCGTCTTGAGAAGTATGGCTACCGCGTCACTTACCTGCCGGTGCAGAAAGATGGCCTGGTCAACCTTGAAGACCTGAAGCGCGCCATGGATGACAAGACGATCCTGGTCACGATCATGGCCGCGAATAACGAGATCGGCGTGGTGCAGCCTCTCGCTGAAATCGGCAAGATGTGCCGCGAGCGCGGCATCATCTTTCATACCGATGCTACGCAGGCTGTGGGAAAGATTCCGATCGATGTGAACAAACAGTTTATCGACCTGATGTCGATCTCGGGACACAAAATGTATGGTCCCAAGGGCGTTGGCGCGTTGTATGTTCGCCGGAAGAATCCGCGAGTACAGATTTCCGCGATCATTGATGGCGGCGGCCACGAGCGCGGCATGCGCTCCGGCACGCTCAACGTCGCCGGCATCGTTGGCTTAGGCAAGGCGTGCGCTATCGCATCGGAAGAAATGTCTCGCGAGGCAGTTCAGTTGGCTAGCCTGCGCGACCGCTTGCGCGATCGCATTATGAGCCGCCTGGATGAAACCTACATCAACGGCACGATGGAGCACCGGCTGCCCGGGAACCTGAACATCAGCTTTGCTTATGTGGAAGGCGAATCGCTGCTAATGGGCATCAACGACATCGCGGTGTCGAGCGGTTCGGCGTGCACCTCCGCGACGCTTGAGCCATCTTATGTGTTGAAGGCTCTCGGAACCGGGGATGACCTGGCGCACAGTTCGATCCGCTTCGGCATTGGCCGATTCAACACCGCGGCCGAAGTTGATTACGTGGCCGATCGCGTGATTGAAACCGTCGAGCGGCTGCGCGAACTTTCTCCGCTGTACGAAATGGCGAAGGAAGGCATCAATCTGGCGGATGTGAAATGGGCTGGAGATGCGCACTAAGAGTTGCGAGTACCTAGTACCGATTGGCCTGGAGTTCAGCCGCGTAGTGGCGGCATGTGAAAGCCCGGCACGGAAGTGCCGGGATGCGTGATGAACAATCGAACAAGTCCCGTAGGGACGGCACAGATTTTAGAACGACTCAGGAGAGCACATGTCATACAGCGATAAAGTAATCGATCATTACAACAATCCGCGTAACGTCGGCTCCATGGATAAGAGCAGTGCCGACGTGGGCACTGGCCTAGTCGGCGCACCCGAGTGCGGCGACGTCATGAAGCTGCAGATCAAGGTGAACCGCGAGACCAACGTCATTGAAGAAGCCAAGTTCAAGACGTTTGGCTGCGGCTCCGCGATCGCGTCGTCATCGCTCGCCACCGAGTGGGTGAAGGGCAAGACAGTGGACGAAGCCCTCACCATCAAGAACATGGATATCGTGAAGGAGCTGTCGCTTCCTCCGGTGAAGATCCATTGTTCGGTGCTGGCTGAGGACGCCATCCGCGCCGCGATCGGCGACTGGAAGAAGAAGCAGGAAGCCACGAAGCCGGTAGCAGTCGAAGCGAGATAAAGCTTCGAGCCGCGAGCATCGAGTCCCGAGCATGCTGGATGAAGCTGCTCTAAATTCGCTCGCTCACAGCTTAAGGCTCGTAGCTCACAGCTTAATTATGACAACCGTAACCGAACAACCCGGGCAATTACCGCAAACCGCGCCGGCCAAGAGCATTCAGGTCACCGACAAAGCTCTGGTCAAGGTGCGCAGCGCCATGGCCAAGGAAGGCATCTCGCCTGAGCAGGGCGGACTGCGCCTGGGCGTGCAGGGCGGCGGCTGTTCCGGTCTAAGCTACAACATTCGCTTCGACACGCAGCCGCGAGAACGCGACCGCATCTTTCAGTACGGCGATGTCCGAGTATTCGTCGACCCGAAGTCGTTCATTTATCTGCACGGCATGATTCTGGATTATCAGGAGACGCTGATGCAGCAGGGATTCGTCTTCGTGAATCCCCAGGCCACGAAGTCGTGCGGCTGTGGGACTTCGTTCTCGGCCTGAGCGAAGGAAGTCAACCGCCAAGGACGCCGAGTGCGCCGAGAATGAACCGGGGTTGTTCCTTGGTTCTACGCGTTCTCTGCGAACTCGGCGGTTAAGTTTTTAGGATCAGAATGTGATGGCACAACCTCTCACCATGATCGGAGCGAAGCCCGCACCTCAGGAAACGCAATCCTGCTGGTCGTGCGGAACCATGCGCGCTGTGCACTTCTGCGAGGCCTGCGGCAAGGTTCAGCCCCCAGCACCGGTGGACTATTTCGCCTTCTTCGGACTGCCGCGCAAATTGAATCTCGACGCCGCTGCCCTGGAAAAGGATTTTTACCAGTTGAGCCGCAAGCTGCATCCAGATCTCAACTCGCAGGCCGGCACTCAGGAGCAGGAGTGGAGCCTGCAGCAAAGTTCACTGCTCAACGACGCTCATCGCATTTTGAAAGATCCGATCAAGCGCACGCAGTATCTGGTGAAACTCGAGGGCGTCGAACTCGAAGAGCAATCGAAAACGGCCACTGAGCAGGCGCGTTCCAGCGGGGAAGCCAAGAAACAGATCGTTCCTCCGGATTTGCTGGAGGAAGTCTTCGAGTTGAATGTCCAACTCGAAGAACTTCGCATGCAGAAGAAAATAGGCGAGGACGATCCAGCGCTGATCGAAGAAATCGGCCGCCAGAAACTCGAACTCGAAGGGAAGCGCGACGCGCTCCTGCACGAACTTCAGGGACACTGGAAGATGTGGGATGGAATGATCCAGCGAGAACAGAACGGTCAGCCCGTTTCGGAAGAAGAGCGCAAGTACTTGCGCGACAAAATGGTGGACGTGCTGAACCGCCGCAACTACATCCGGAATCTGGTGCGGGATGTGAGCGAAGTGCTGGAGAATTGAGTCATTGAGTGATCGGGCCATTGCGCGATTGAAAGCGCGCATTAATCGCCCAATCACTCAATCGCTCAATGGCTAAATCGCACAATGGCAACTGATCGCATCGTCGGCATCGACCTGGGCACCACGAATTCTCTCGTGGCCTTCATGCAAGGGGAGAGCCCTGTCGTCATTCCCGGAGACGATGGATCGAATCTTGTTCCTTCGGTCGTGGCGCTTGACGAGAACGATCAGCCGGTCATCGGCAATGCAGCGCGCAAACATCTCACCGAGACGCCGGAACGCGCCGTCTATTCGATAAAACGCCTTATGGGACGCGGGGTTGACGACATTCAGGACGAATTGAAGTTTTTTCCATTTCGTCTTGCGGAAGATCTGCAGCCCGGCGAAGTGATCCGAATCAAGCTGGGGGATAAAACTTTTACTCCGCCGGAAATCTCCGCGCTCATTCTTCGTCAGCTCAAGCGCAACGCCGAGCGCTTCTTCGGAGCGCAGGTCACCAAGGCTGTCATCACTGTGCCCGCGTATTTCAACGACGCGCAACGCCAGGCTACAAAAGATGCCGGGCGCATCGCCGGCCTCGAAGTTCTCCGTCTGGTGAACGAACCGACTGCAGCCTCGCTCGCCTACGGCCTCGACAAAAAGCAAAACGGAATCGTCGCCGTCTACGATCTCGGCGGTGGCACTTTCGACGTTTCGATTCTCAAGCTGCACGACGGCATCTTCGAAGTCATCTCCACCAACGGCGATACGCATCTCGGCGGAGACGACATCGATAACCTGCTGATTACGATTGCCCTAGACGACACTCTAGGCGATCTCGGCATCGACCTGCGCCGCAGCGGCGAGGCTGTGCAAGCCATTCGAAATGCTGTGATCGAGGCCAAGATCGCGCTTTCTTCGCAGCTTTCGGTGAAGCTCGACGTTGAACTTCCCGGCGGAAAGCGCTACTTGCGCGAGATCACGCGAGAACAGTTCGAACAACTTATTCAACCGATCATCGATCGTACGATCGGTCCGTGCAAACAGGCCCTGAAAGATGCCGGACTCAAGCCTGAACAGATTGACGAGGTTGTCCTGGTCGGCGGGTCCACGCGCATTCCTAAAGTTCGCGCCCTCGTGAAGGAATTGTTCCACCGCGAGCCGCACACCGATCTGAATCCTGACGAAGTTGTAGCCCTGGGAGCGGCCGTTCAAGCCAATATTCTCGGCGGCGGCTCCGAGGCCACTGAGAACATGCTGCTGCTCGATGTCACGCCGCTGTCGCTCGGCATCGAAGTCGCGGGAGGCGTTACCGATAAGATCATTCTGCGCAACTCCCCCATCCCGGCGTCGGCCACGCAGTTTTACACCACGCAGGTTGACGGGCAGGCCAATGTCGCGATTCATGTGCTGCAAGGCGAGCGCGAACTCGCCAAAGATTGCCGTTCGCTGGCCCGCTTCGATCTAAAAGGGATTCCGCCGATGGCTGCGGGAATGGCGCGCATCGAGGTGAAATTTCTCATCGACGCGAATGGAATTCTGCACGTCTCCGCGCGCGAACAGCGCAGCGGTAAAGAGGCGGAGATTCAGGTTCAGCCCAGCTACGGCCTCACCGATGAACAGGTCGAGAGTATGATCCTCGACTCGTTCGACAGCGCGGAAGAAGATTTCCGGCAGCGCCAGGTCATCGAAGCGCGCAATGAAGCTGACACTATTTTGGCTGCACTCGACAAGGGCAAGAAAAGTCCGGCCTGGGGTCATCTCACGACTGACGAAAAGAAAAAGATTGCGAAGATGGAAAAGGCTTTGATCGCGGTGAAAGCCGAGGACGATTACCAGGCCATTCGCAAAGCCATTGACGCGCTCAATCAAGGCACAACGCGCCTGGCCGAATTGATGATGGACAGCGCCGTTTCCACCGCGTTAAAAGGCAAAACCATGGACGAAGCCGACATGGGCGAAGGGCCAACGGCTCCGCATCCCATGGCCAAAGCGGAGTTCGAGTAGAAGCATTTAGCAATTAGCAGTTGGCCAATAGATACCAATTGCTGGATTACCCGGAGTGAAGAATGCCAGAAGAAAAAACACAATCCGTCGGAACCATCACTGAAGAAGCTCCCGGCGAAGACAAAATCGGCGACACGACGATTGGCCCAAATACCGTGCAGGTTACCTTTCTGCCCGAAGGCAAGACCGTGCAGTTCGAGCACGGCAAGCTTCCATATCAGGATCACGGCAAAGAAGAGTCGATTCTCGACGTCGCGTTGAACAATCACATCACGCTCGACCACGCCTGCGGCGGCAATTGCGCCTGCACCACTTGCCATGTATGGATCAAGGAAGGCGCCGAGAATCTTTCTCCGATGGAGGACGACGAGGCCGACCGTCTGGACATGGCCGCCGACTTGCAGTTAAACTCGCGTCTCGGTTGCCAGGTGCAGATCACGAAGCCGGGTAAAGTAGTAGTCGAGATCCCGGCCTGGAATCGGAATTACATTTCGGAAGAACACCACTAAGGCAAGCAATCAGCACTTAGCATTCAGCACTCAGCCCCTTTGGCAGTCGCTGATATCGGCACGATCCTTGAAGGGCTGAATGCTAATTGCTAACTGCTGATTGCTCAGCGTTAGGCGCTGCTTCCAAGGAGCTTCACATGCCTAAATCTCTCACTTGGGATGACGCCGAAGACATCGGCATCCTGCTCTCCGAAACCCATCCCGAACTCGATCCGCTGACCGTGCGCTTCACCGACCTGCACCGCTACGTCACCGAGTTGCCTGACTTCAAAGGCGACCCCGGTGCGTCGAACGAAGGCAAGCTTGAAGCGATCCAGATGGCATGGCATGAAGAATTTCAGGACCGCACGGTGGGCTAGGCTCAGCGAACAGTTGCGCTCGCCCACGTCCGTTAGTGCCGGACTTTTTACATTCTCGTGACATTTCGCCGCGCAGCCCGGGCTTATGCTGGTTCTTAAGCCGTTGCTGGCGAGGGCTCTTCCCCAAATTTATCCTTTGCCATCAACCTCTCTCTCACTAAAAAGGGCACGGCTCCCTCGCCGTGCCCTCTTTTCCTGATCGTAAATGATTTCGCGTGGCACCGGACGCATTCGTCCGGATTCTTCGGCCTGCTTCGAGCTATCCAACCGTCGCCGGCACGGGATCTTCCACGCTGGCCTCGCGCAGAAACTTTGCTGCCTCTTCGGGCGGCGTGGGATTGATGTAGAAGCCAGTGCCCCACTCGAATCCTGCGGTCTTCGTCAGTTTCGGCATGAACTCAATGTGCCAGTGATAGTGATCGTTGGTGGGGTCCTGCGCCGGCGAAGTATGCACGACCAGATTGTACGGAGGATTATCGAGCACCCGGTCGGCCTTGATCAGCAAAGTCTTCAGCGCCTTGGCCAGGTTCTCAAACATGTGCGACGATGAATTTTCGAACGCCGACTCGTGCTGTTTGGGCAGAATCCAGGTCTCGAAGGGAAAGCGCGGAGCGTAGGGCGCGATGGTCACGAAGTTTTCGTTTTCAGCCACTACGCGGCTGCCGTTTTCAAGTTCCTGCGCGATGATGTCGCAGAACACGCAGCGCTCTTTATATAGGAAATACTGCTTCGAGCCCTCCAGTTCCTGTACCACATTGATCGGCAGAATCGGCAGCGCAATCAATTGCGAGTGCGCATGTTCGAGCGACGCGCCCGCCGCCTCACCATGATTCTTGAAGAGCAGGATGTACTTGAAGCGCCGGTCTTTTTTCAGATCGAGAATGCGGTCGCGAAAGGTCCACAGCACGTCTTCAATCCGCTTGGGAGGCAGCGTCGCCAGGCTGGCATTGTGGTCGGGAGTCTCGACGATCACTTCGTGCGCCCCAATGCCATTCATGCGGTCGAACATGCCTTCCGCCTGCCGGCTCAGCGTGCCTTCAATCCCTAGAGCCGGAAATTTATTGGGCACCACGCGTACAGTCCAACCCGGCGTGTCGCGCTGTGAAGCTGGCCCGCCATTCGAACCTGGGCGGTAAGCCTGAATCTCCGGCGGCGTCTTGCCTTCGTTCCCATAGCAAAAAGGGCAAAATCCCCCCTTCAGCTTCACATTTTCGCGCGCGAAATCCGTGGGACGCTTCGCGCGATCCGTGGAAATAATCACCCAGCGCCCAACAATAGGATCTTTTCTCAGCTCAGGCACAACCGATACCTCTCGAGTAGGATAGCCAAAATTAAGACAGTCGAATCTTTCATTTTACGCCGTCAGCGAGGAGTTTCGAAACACTTCAATCTGCGGCTGGCCGGCTTTGGACTCGGGGTAGTATACGCTCACCACGTCGAACCGCCACTGGCACGAAGGTGGAAATCGCCGCAAATATTCTCTGACGACCGCTGCGATCTGCCGCCGCTTGTGCCGGTCCACAGCGGCTTCTCCGGGCTTCACATCGCGCGTGGTTCGAGTCTTCACCTCGACGAAGCAAAGAATGTCGGCATCCCATCCAATCAGGTCGATCTCTCCGCGGCAGCGCGGCGTGCGGAAGTTTCGCGCCACCATGGTGTAGCCGAGCCGGCGAAGATGAAAGTAAGCCGCCTCTTCTCCGCGTCGCCCGGTCTTATAATGCACAGCGAGTTTCACTGCTGGCAAAGTTAGTTCGGCCAGCCAGTCCAGGACGCGAAGCACCGCCCGCGTAGCCTGCCCGGAAAACATTCGTCGCGAAGACGCTGGACCAGTCGGCACAGAAAGAACCCCACGCTAACTGTACCTCTCTGCTGCCGTGCAAGATGTGATCGCTCTAACAAATTATGCATACGGGACCGCCGTTCCTCCCAAACCGGGAATCCCACGACACAGCTTCCAAAGCCGGAGTTTTGTTTAGAATGGCTGGACTTGATCTCTTCTCTCTATAGCTTTCTCTACAGTGTTGCGCTGGCGATTGCGATGCTGGTGAGCCTGCCTTACTGGCTCTTCCAGATGGCGCGTCATGGCAAATACCGCAAAGGCCTGGAAGAGAGGCTGGGGCGTGTGCCGTCGCGGCTTCAGTTGCCGGAGAAACGGCCAGCGATTTGGATTCACGCAGTTTCGGTGGGAGAGGTGCTGGCAGTCGCCGGTTTGGTTGAGGAGTTGAAGCGACGCTTTCCGCAGCGCCGAGTTTTCATTTCAACTACTACGGATACAGGCCAGGCGCTGGCGCGCGAGCGCTTCGGCGAGGGGAACGTGTTTTACTTCCCTATGGATTTTGCATTTGCCATCCGTCCTTATTTGCAGGCGCTGCGGCCGCAGTTGGTGGTGATTGCCGAGACCGAGTTCTGGCCTAACTTTCTGCGGCTGGCGCATGCCAGCGGGGCGCGCGTCGCCGTGGTGAATGCCCGCATCTCCGACCGGTCATGGCCGGGGTATCGGCGTTTCAGCAAATTACTTCGAAGACTGCTGGCCAATGTGGACTTGTTTCTGGCGCAGACCCCCGAGGATGCCGCTCGGCTGCGGGATATCGGCGCAAAGCCGGAGCGTGTTCGAGTCTCAGGAAATCTAAAGTTCGACATTCCGGTGGCCACCCCGGGTGCGATTATGGAGAGTTTGCGGAAATCGATCGCCGCGAGCGCCGCCGGCCCGGTGCTTGTCTGCGGCAGCACTATGGATGGAGAAGAGTCGCTGCTGCTGAAGGCGTTTGAGAATGTGCTGGTGCAGCATCCGCGGGCGGTGATGATTCTTGCGCCGCGGCGTCCAGAGCGCTTTGCCGCCGTTGCCATGTTGCTCCAACAGATGTCGATTGCTTTCTTCAAGCGCTCGGAATGGAATGGCGAATCTTTAGCTGGCAAAGTTTTTCTGCTCGATACGATCGGAGAATTATCGGCGCTCTACGCTCTCGCCGCCGTTGCCTTTGTTGGCGGAAGCCTCGTGCCACACGGCGGGCACAACATCATTGAACCCGCGCAGCATGGCGTCGCGATCCTCGTCGGAAATCACACTGAGAATTTTCGTGACATGGTGAGCTTATTTCAGAGCCGGAACGCTCTACGGATCGTCGGTCCAGCAGAATTGCCCCTGGTGTTGCTGGAGTTGCTGGCGAATGATGCGGAGCGAATTGCGCTGGGGCAGCGCGCCGCCGAGACGATGCGCTCGCAAGTCGGAGCCACGGCACGCACGGCCGACTCGCTCGAGGAGTTGCTGGCGCGGCCATGAACCCCAATCCATTGTCGGCCATTTACGGCGGGGTGGTTCGCACACGCAATGCACTCTACGATTGGAAAGTATTGCGCGCTCACGCGCTGCAAGGTTCCGTCATCAGCGTGGGAAATATTTCGACGGGAGGCTCGGGGAAAACTCCATTCGTAATTCTTCTGGGCGAGCTGTTGAAGGCGCGCGGAATTCCATTCGATGTGCTTTCGCGCGGCTACGGACGCAAGACTCGCGGAGTCCTGCTGGTCGATCCGGGCGGACTGCCGCGAGATTTCGGCGATGAGCCTTTGCTAATCGCTCGACGATTGCAGTCGCCAGTCGTCGTCGGCGAAGATCGCTACGAAGCGGGGCGGTTCGCGGAGTCGCGCTTCGGTGCTCAGCTTCATTTGCTGGATGATGGTTTTCAGCATCGCGGGTTAGCTCGCGATTTCGACATCGTGCTGGTAACGCCGGACGATGCCCGCGATCGTTTGCTTCCGGCGGGAAGGCTGCGTGAGCCTTTGCGTTCGTTGCAGCGTGCGGATGCCGTGGTGCTCACGAGCGGCGCTTCGCCAGAATCATTTCCGGTGGCAGGCAAAACGGTTTGGCGCGTGCGGCGCGGGATTGTTACGCAGAATCTGGCGCAGCCCGTCCCGGCGCGTCCCATCGTTTTCTGCGGGATTGCGCGGCCGCAGAATTTTCTGCTGCAGTTGCGGGCCGCGGGAATCGATCCCGCGGCCGAAGCGTTCTACCGCGATCATCACGCCTACACGGAAAAAGATGTTCGCGACTTGCTCGATCTTCGGCAGAGAAGTGAGGCCGGCGGCTTCGTCACCACCGAAAAAGATGCCGTGAACCTCGGGGGCTATCTAGATGCTCTCACGCCGCTCGCCGTGATCCCGGTCAAGATGGAACTCGCCGACGCAGCTAACGCCGTGGATACCATATTGCGCGTGATCAACGAACGGCGAGGCGGCTCGTGAGAGAATGCCCCTAACGGCGCTTGGCGCGAAGCTGATGACAAAACATTTCAAAGAAGTCGAGCGGCTGCGGAAGATTGTCGAAGCCTTCCCCAAGATCACGATCACCGTGCTTGGCGATCTTGTCGCCGACGAGTTCGTGTTTGGAGAAATCTCGCGCGTGTCGCGCGAGGCTCCAGTGCTGATTCTTAAGCATCGCGAACGCACCGTGGTGCCGGGTGGCGGCGCCAACGCGGTGAACAATCTGGCCGACCTGGGAGTAAACGTGCTTCCGGTTGGCGCCATCGGCGATGACGAACCGGGGCGAATGCTGCTGAAATTCTTCCGCCACAAACGCATTCCGGTCAGCGGCGTGCTCAAAGACAAGAGTTACACCACGGTTACCAAGACGCGCATTCTTGCAGGCATGTCGCACAATTCGCGGCAGCAGGTGGTGCGTGTTGATCGCGAGCCGGAGAATCCTCCCAACCAGCATTTGACCCGTGAACTTTTTCTGGCGGCGCGAGAATACCTGCGCGCCTCGGATGCCCTGCTGGTTTCCGACTACGGCTACGGATCGGCCACTCCAGCGATTGTTAGCGCGTTGCGGCAAGCCGGACGCAGAAGAGTTGTGCTTGTGCCTTTGATCCTCGATTCGCGCTACCGCCTGCTGGAGTATTCTGGCGCCACCGCGGCCACTCCAAACGAACCGGAAGTGGAAGCGGTGCTCGGCATGCGCATCGGGCAAGACTGGCAAAAACTGACTCAGGCCGGCAAGCAGGTTATGGATCGTATGAAGCTGCAGTCGCTTCTCATCACTCGTGGCCGCGACGGCATGGTGGCTTTCGATCAGAACCATGCGCCAGTCGATATTCCGATTTTTGGTTCCGACGAAGTGACCGATGTGACCGGAGCGGGCGACACTGTAATTGCCGCATTCAGCGCGGCTCTGGCCGCCGGAGCGACGACGGAAGAAGCGGCGCAACTGGCGAACTACGCAGGTGGAATCGTAGTCATGAAGCGCGGCACCGCCACAGTTTCTCGCGAGGAACTGTTGCGCGCGATCGAGCAAGCTCCGCCTGCGACTCGACCTCATTGATTAAAAGCGCGCTAGCGCCGCCGCATAAAACTAAAATGGAGAACGGCAAAATTCTGGATCGCGAGCAACTCCGCCAGCGCGTCGAGCAGTGGCGCAGCGCCGGAGAACGCATCATCCTCGGTAATGGCAATTTCGATCTTCTCCACGTGGGTCACGTTCGCTATCTGCATGGTGCGAAGCAGTTGGGCGGCAAGCTCGTGGTGGCCATCAATTCCGATGAATCCGTTCGCACGCTCAAGGGCGAAGGACGTCCGGTCATGCCTGCCGAAGAGCGCGCCGAAATTATTGCGGCGCTGGCCGACGTAGACGCCGTCGTCATTTTTCCTGAACTCGATGTCCGCGCTTTGATTCGCGAGATCCGCCCGGATATTCAGGCCAAGGGAACCGACTACACGGCCGAATCCGTGCCCGAACGCGATGCGGTTGCCGAATATGGCGGGCGGGTTGCGATCGTGGGAGATCCCAAGGATCATTCCACCAGCGAGATTATTCGCTCGCGGCTCGCACCGAGGCGGCCGTGAGTTTCGAGTCCGCAAGTCTCGATATTGCTGCCAAAAAAAAGATCGAGCGCATGCTGATCGTGCGGCTTAGCGCCATGGGAGACGTAATCCACACGCTGCCTGCCGTGCACGCGCTGCGAGATGCATTTCCGCGAGCCCACATCGGCTGGCTGATTGAAGAGCGCTGGGCCGAACTGTTGTGCGCGCCGGGAGCGTCACGTCGCGGCCCGCGGTCTGCCCTGCGCCCGCTCGTGGACGAAGTCCACACAGTCAATCTGAAAGCTTGGGGACGTTCCCCATTTTCAATCTCTACCTTGCAGCGCGCGGCGACAGTCTGGAACGACGTACGGGATGCGCGCTACGACGTGACTGTAGATTTGCAGGGAGCGATCCGTTCGGCGCTGTTGGCGCGGCTCTCCAAGGCGCGTGTGGTGTATGGCGCGGCCGAGCCGCGAGAGTCTCCCGCGAGCTTGTGGTACGCGCGAAAAGTGATTGCGCGCGGCCGGCACGTCGTCGAACAGAATCTTTCTGTGGCGCAGGCTGTGAGTCAGCGCCGAGCGACATCGACGCCTCCGGATATTTCTTGCGATTTTCCCCGCGACCCGCAGGCCGAAGCTCGCATTGGGCAGCGGCTTGCGGAACATGGCGTCAGCAAATTTGCCATCCTGAATCCCGGAGCAGGTTGGGGCGCGAAGCGATGGCCGGCGGAGCGATACGGTGAAGTCGCGCGCAATCTCGCCGAGCAAGGTGTGCAATCGATTCTCAATTTTGGTCCGGGCGAAGAGGAGTTAGTACGCTCCGCGGAAGGTGCCAGTGGAGGAATCGCCAAAACGATGACTTGCACCATTTCGGAATTGATTGCCCTATCCCGACGCGCCCAGCTTTTTATCGGCGGTGACACTGGCCCGCTGCATCTGGCGGCAGCATTACGCGTTCCGGTAGTCGCAATCTTCGGGCCCACGGATCCGGCTCGTAACGGCCCTTATGGCACGCGCAGCATCGTGCTCCGCAGTCCGGAGAGCAGTACCTCGCATGCACGCCGCTCGGCAGCCGATGAGGGATTGTTGACGATCGACTCCGACGCAGTGCTGGCAGCGGCAAGCAATCTGTTAAACGAAACTTCCGAAGAACGACCTCGAAGCAATGACGCCCAAATCAAGAAGACTTCCCATGGCTAAGTGGTCACAAATCGCGCGTCGCATTCGCGTCCCGCTGGGATTTCTTTTTGCCGTCCTTTATTTCTGGTTGGCGCACCCTTCTTCGCGATCGTTGATGCTGGGAACGATTCTGATTATTCCGGGCCTTCTGATTCGGGCCCTGGCCTCAGGCCATGTTCGCAAGAACGAGGCGCTCGCCACTTCCGGCCCTTATGCTTACACGCGCAACCCGCTTTATCTGGGATCATTGCTCATGGGCTTGGGATTCTGCGCTGCCGCGCGGAGTTGGTGGGTGGGCCTGGCGCTGGTCGCGATGTTCTTCGCCATCTATCTTCCCGTGATCTGCGATGAAGAAAAGTTTCTGCGCGCGAAATTTCCTGACTTTGACCAGTATGCCCGCCGCGTGCCGAGAATGTTGCCGCGCCTCACACCGCACGCAAACAAGGAGCAACAAGTTCCGTCAACATTCTCTTTCGAGTTGTATTCGAAGCATCGCGAGTACAACGCACTACTGGGCGCGCTGGCAATGATGGTGGCCCTGATCCTGAAGATGAACTTCTTTCCAAGCTAGAACTGCCTGCGTGAGGATTCTCTCGCATATGGAATAGTAAGAATCATGAAGCGCAAAAATAAAATGTCCGGCAAGTCCAAAAATACCGCTCAGGCGCAATCGAATGCAGCCGCAGACAAGCCCTCCGGCAAAGACCTGGGAAACTTTACCAGCTTCCTTTACGGTCAAACCGCGGCAAATTTCCATGCTGCCGGCTCCGGATATTCAACCACTGCCTACAATCCTATCTCCGCTTTCCTTCCCAGCAACCTTATTAAATGGATCCCCAAGATTGCAAAATATTGGTTTCATAAAAAGCATGCGTTCAGAGATTACACGGCCTCCGAACGAGGTACCGGAATCTACGCCCTCGACGACCGCGTCAAAATCAGCATCGCCGGCGATTGGGGCACAGGCACCGACGAAGCCAGACAAGTCGGCGCCGCCATCGAAAAGGCCGAGCCCGATTTCACCATTCACCTGGGAGACGTCTACTACGTCGGCGACAGCAACGAAGTCCGCGAAAATGTTCTCGGCGAGCAGACCAGTCCCTATCAGCCCGTAAAGTGGCCCATGGGCGCCAAAGGCAGCTTCGCCCTCAACGGCAATCACGAAATGTATGCCGAAGGAAACGGCTACTGGAGAGTGGTTCTCCCGCGCATGGGCCCGAAACAGCGCGGTAGCGAATGGGGCGCGGGACAGTGGGCCAGCTTTTTTTGCCTGGAAAATAAACACTGGCGCATCATAGCGCTCGACACCGCATACAACTCAACCAAGTTTGATTGGACAAAAGTTCCGGGCGTCAAGCGGCTCAAATGGCTTCGCAAAGGCACATGGTTCAAGCCCAAGTGCAATATTCCCCAACCGCTGCTCGACTGGCTGCAGTCCTCGGTGAATCCTGAGGGCGACAAGCGCGGATTGATTCTGCTCTCTCATCACGGACCGCACTCTTGCTTTGAATCCTGGTATCAAATTCCCTCGCGGCAGTTGGCGAAAATTATTCATCGCCCCGTTCTTTGGTTCTGGGGCCACGAGCACAAGTTCACCGTCTACGACAAGTTCAGCGTCAACCAGGGCGTCGAGGCCCACGGACGCTGCATCGGCCACGGCGGAATGCCCGTCGAGCGCGGCCACGCTCCAGACATTGACGACTGCCGCTGGCTCGCCTATGACAATCGCCGCTACCCCAGCGACGAAAAAAATATCAACGTCGGCTTCAACGGATTCGCCAACTTCTCCTTCAACGGCCCCGCCCTTCACGTCGCCTACTACGATCTCAATCAGTCTCCGCTCTTCACCGAAGACTGGCACGTCGACATCGATACCGGCGCGCTCGAAGGCCCGCACCTGAAAAAAATTATGGACGATCCGTCGCTTCACTATCGCGAATCATAAAGATGCTGGAGCTCCGTCACTAAGGGTTTTACCCCGTGAACCTCTGTGTCCTCTGTGTTAAAGATTTTGAAGTGCATCAGCTCCGCACGAACCACTCCGTCCCGCTGCTATAATTAAAAATTGCGCCCATGCCAACGAAGCGACTGATCCGTTCCACAACAGTTCTGTCCATCCGCCGCAACGGCAGCGTCGTGCTGGCCGGCGACGGCCAGGTTACGCTCGGCGAGTCCGTCATTAAACATACGGCAAAAAAGATTCGCCGGCTTTACAACGACAAGATTCTCGCCGGATTCGCCGGATCGACCGCCGACGCCTTCACTCTTTTCAGCCGTTTCGAATCGAAACTCGAGCAATATCACGGCAACCTCGGCCGCGGCGCAGTAGAACTCGCGAAAGATTGGCGCACCGATAAATACCTGCGCCATCTCGAAGCCTTGCTGCTGGTCTGCGACAAAGAACAAACGTTTCTGTTAAGCGGACAAGGCGACGTAATCGAGCCCGACGGCGGAGTAGCCGCCATAGGCAGCGGCGGCCCCTACGCGCAAGCCGCAGCCGAGGCGCTCTCCAGGCTCACGCAACTAACTGCCCGCCAGATCGCCGAAGAAGCCATGAAGATTGCCGGCAAAATGTGCATCTATACCAATGATCAGGTAACGATTGAAGAACTGTGAAGCCAGTTCTCAGTTCCCAGTTCTCAGTTCTCAGCAAGACCCTTTGCTGCCCGACTGAGAACTGAGAACCGAGAACTGAGAACTGACTTATGGCCATCTATCTACCCAGTAGCGTTGAAGAAGAACAACTCGCACTCGACGAACTCACTCCACGCGAGATCGTCGTCGAACTCGACAAACACGTGATCGGCCAGAAGGACGCGAAGCGCGCCGTCGCCATCGCGCTGCGCAACCGCATGCGCCGCCAGAAGCTCACCCCAGAGCTCGCCGAAGAAATCATTCCCAAAAACATAATTATGATCGGCCCCACAGGCGTCGGCAAAACGGAGATTGCGCGCCGCTTGGCGAAGCTAGCGAACTCTCCCTTCTTGAAGGTGGAAGCGTCCAAGTTCACCGAGGTTGGCTACGTCGGCCGCGACGTGGAATCGATGGTGCGCGATTTAGTGGAGATTGCCATCGACAATGTTCGCGAAGAAAAGTTGGAAGACGTTTCGGACAAGGCCGAGTTAAACGCCGAAGAGCGGCTGCTCGATATTTTATTGCCGCCATCGCCTCCGCCGCGCGCGGGCGAGACCACCACTGCCGGCGGAGTTGTGATCGACAGCAGCACCGCCTTGGCAGAGTCTTCTTCGCGCACCCGCGAAAAATTGCGCCAGCAATTGCGTGAAGGCAAGCTCGACGAACGCCAGGTTGAGATCGACGTCCGCGAGCGCAACTTCCCCTCTTTTGAAATTATGACCAACCAGGGTGTTGAAGAAATGGATATCAACATCAAGGACATGCTGCCGAACATCTTCGGGGCCCGCACCAAGAAGCGCAAGATGAAGGTGAACGAAGCTTTCGAATATTTAATTCAGGAAGAAGAGCAGCGCCTCATCGACATGGACCAGGTCACTCGCATGGCAATCGACCGCGTCGAGAATTCCGGAATTGTCTTCCTGGATGAGATCGACAAGATCGCAGGCCGCGAAGGCGGCCATGGTCCCGATGTTTCTCGCGAAGGTGTGCAGCGCGACATTCTGCCCATCGTCGAAGGCACCACGGTGAACACACGCTACGGCATCGTGCGCACCGATCATATTTTGTTCATTGCCGCCGGAGCCTTCCACGTTTCGAAGCCCAGCGATCTGATCCCGGAATTGCAAGGCCGGTTTCCCATCCGCGTAGAGTTGCAGTCGCTGACCATGGAAGACTTTGTGCGCATTCTCACCGAGCCCAAGTCTTCTTTGGTGAAGCAATATACGGCGTTGCTTGAGACCGAAGGAGTGAAGCTCGAGTTCACTCCCGAGGCCTTGCAAGAGGTCGCGCACTTTGCATTTCGCGTGAATGAGAGTACGGAAAATATCGGCGCGCGCCGCCTTCACACCATAATGGAGCGCGTGCTCGACGAACTGAGTTTCGACGCCCCCGAAAGAAAAGGCGAGCACGTAATCATCGACGCCGATTTCGTCCGCAAAATGCTCACCGACATCGTGAAGGATCAGGATTTGTCGCGGTATATCCTCTAGGTTGTTGGATGGGCGATGAGGACGGGGTGCCCCATTTCTCGCGTCCTTTGCGAGAAGTGGAGATTTCCTTTTGGAGCGCAGAAATTTACTCTCCCAGAATCGGACGCAAAAAGCGGCCCGCAAAACCTCCTACAAAAAAGAGTCCCAACCCTCAAACCTATCATCTTCACTTAGTAAGTCATTGTGTTCGGAGTAGACCCATGGCAGCCAGTCCAAACCTTACCGCACCGCTCTCCTCGAGCCCGCGCCCGCTGAATCTCGATCAGGTCGAAGACATTCTCAAAGTACAAAAAGCCGCTCAGAAAATCAGCTCCATTCTTGACCTCGACCAACTCGTCGACAAGGTAGTGAACGACATTGCCCGTTCTTTCGGATGTTTAGATTCTGACATCTATCTGCACAACGAAGAGCGCGGCGAACTGTCGCTCGTGTGCGCCCATGGCTGCGCGGGCTGTGAAGTTTGCGGCGCCGGCCATATCCTCAGGATCGGCAAAGGCATGGTTGGCTACGCCGCGTCCACCGGCCAGATGCACTACGCGCCGGACGTGCGCCAGGACCCGTATTACATCGGCTGTGAAGAATCCACGCTCTCCGAGGTCGCAATTCCGCTTCACGTGGAAGGCCAACTGGTGGGCGTATTCACCGCCTCCCACAACGAACTCGATGCCTTCACCCCGTGCCAGTTGCGGCTGTTGCAGGCCTTGTGCAGCGATGTGGCCGTGGCCGTTCACAATGCTCGCCGCTTCCAACAGGAGCACCGGCAACGAGAGGAAATGACCAGCGAGGCTCGCGAGGCCCGCGTCATTCAGCAAGCGCTTCTTCCCAAAACTTCTCCCTGCATTCCCGGTTTCACCGTCTCCGGACTTTCCATTCCCGCGGGCGCCGTGGGCGGCGACTGGTACGACTTCATTCCCATGGACAAAGGCAGCTGGGGTCTAGTCCTCGCCGACGTTTCCGGCAAGGGAACCGCCGCTGCTCTGCTCATGTCGGCCACGCGCGGCATGTTGCGATCGCTGGTCGCCGCCGCATGCACTCCAGCTGAAGTGCTCACCAAGTTGAATCGCCTTCTGGTCGAGGACTTTCCCGCCGGCCGCTTCGTAACCATGGTCTACGCCGTGCTCGATCCCGTGAAGCGCACTCTCACCTTTGCCAACGCCGGCCACCTGCGGCCGCTCCTGATCACCGGCACATCAGCCAGGTTCCTCGATGTGGAGCGCGGAATCCCCTTGGGATTGGGACTAGGCGATTTCTCGGAAGTGGAAGTAGAACTTCGCGAAGGTTCTCGCCTGGTGTTTTACAGCGACGGCATCACCGAAGCCGAGAATCAAACCGACGAAGAATATGGATTAGCGCGTCTTCAAGAACATTTCTTGCAGAGAGACGCCTCCGCCGAAGGCCTACTCCAAGACGTGCGCTCCTTCGCCCACGGTTCCGGACTGCGCGACGATGCCAGCGTCATCTTTGTGCAAGGCTAGCGTCAGAGTAAGGAACCCCGCTACACGAAGAGGGCAACGGTCGCTCTCCAAAACTGCGCGACTCTCTGGGAGCAAAGACGGAGTCGTGGGTCGATGAGCGCCATGGCGATTTACAACAAACTTAAGTATAAGATTCCCGGTATGACATGCCTTCGTGTTGACATCATTGGCTTTGCCGATGAATCCTTTCCGGGCTTCGTTCATTGCGATTTCACCGATGCAAATGGCGCCCGTCACATCGTCCTTGAGAAAATCCCGGTGGTGACGACTGAGGATCTCTGGAGTGACTCGACCTACCCCCACCAGGGCATGCTACCTTGCGAGAGGGTTGAGTCCTTGCAGGACGACGCGGGACGTGCTGTCGCTTTGGTTTCCATAAACCCGATCGGTGCGGGTTATCCAGCACAATTCGTCGTGCTTGAATCGCAGTTAGTGAATGATTGCTGGTAGCGGCCCATCGCTAACCTTCTTCCCATCCTTCCAAACGGCGCGAATGCTCTGCGTGTTGTGAATATCCTGCGAGGGATCTTTTTCCAACACAATGAAGTTCGCCTTCTTGCCCGCGGCAATCGTTCCGCACTGATCTGCAATGTGCAACAACGCAGCAGCGTTTGAAGTAGCAACCGAGATCGCCTGAAGAGGCGTGAGACCCGCCTGCACCATCAGCGTCAATTCCATATGTTCGGCAAATCCCTGCGTTCGAATCGGAGTCGCACCCGAATCCGTGCCCAACGCAACCAGAATGCCCGCATCGTAAATCTTCTTCAGGTTGTGCATCGCCTGCGGCAACGCAGCTTGCTCCTGCGCCGTCACCTTATTCGCCTGCACCTTCGCCTTGTACTCGGCGCTGGTAATCATCTCCAACACTCCCGGGTCTAATGCCGCAACGAAAAACGGATCGCCAACCCAGTTCGGCGAACCTGCATACGCAAAAGCGAAATCATCCAGCGAGAGCGTCGGAATATACGCCACATGCCGCTTCTTCATCTCCGCAATCAAAGCGTCATCCACGTCGCCATCTCGAACGCTGTGCGCCAGCACATCCACTCCATCCGCGACCAACAAGCGAGCATCCTCCAGATGGTATACATGCGCAGCCACTCGAAGTCCGTGCTTGTGCGCCTCGTCAATGATCGCGCCATAAATTTCAGGCGGCATCTTCGGATACTGTCCCCAAAAATCATCCACCCAAATCTTAATGAAGTCAGGCTTCTGCGCCGCCTGCTGCGCAACCGCGCTGCGAGCTTCGGCCGCAGTCTCCGGACGCAACACCTCCGTAAAACCCATCCCGACCGGAGGCACTCCATTCTTCGCGCCAATCCCCATCCCCGCCGTGTACACATCAGCGCCGGGCAGCGCGCCGCTCCGCGACTCCTCGCGAATCTCGGCGAAGCGTTTTCCGTCCGTGCCCATCGAGAGCACAGCTCCCACGCCGTATTCCTCATATCGCAACAACTGATGCCGAAAATTTTCCTCGGTCTGGTTCGCCGCCGATTGCGTAGTGCCCTTCGTGAGCCCAAGGTGCCCATGCGCGTTGATGATCAAAGGCATGATCGTTTGCCCATGCAGATCAATCACCTTCGCGGACGCCGGCGCGCGCTGATGCCCACCGCCAATCGCAAGAATCCGGTCTCCTTGGATCGCGACAGTTCTGTCGCGATGGGCGGGACTTCCCGTGCCATCGATGACCGTAACATTCGTCAGCACAATCTCCTGCTGCGCAAACGCGCGAGCACCCGCCATCACTGCAAGCATCGTAAGAACTTCAACTCCAAGTCTAAGAATGTGAAACCGCAACACACGGGCCAGCACGTACATTGGATTCTCCTTCATTCGCATTCCACCATACGGTAGTGGCCCATTCTGTCCAGATATATCTTGTAATCGCGAGCTGGCATCCTCTAAAAGTCCCCTCTGCGCCGGAGATTTCGCAAGGTCAACGCCACGGCCAGCGCGCCAATCCCAATAAACAAGCACGCGCACGTAAACCATGCCGGATACAACTGCTTGAGCGGAGCGAAGGACGCGGTCAGAAAGAAAAACGGATTCACATACATTGGCGCGCGAATATTCAGCGGGATACTGTACCAAATATTCCCAGTCGCACCTCCCTGGCCACGATTCGCTGATTCATAGATTGCCAGCCGCACAAAGAAAATAATGGCCGTCACCACGGTAATTGCAACCACGGTGGCATAGCTCACGGCGGTCGCATGCACGCTGCGCTGGAACGCCGACGAGCAATAAAGGCCGATCGCGCTCATGCAGGCCAGGATAATTACAGTAGTCAGAGTGGCGCTGAAGATTTCCCACGGCCCGACGCCGCCAAACGCAAAGGCCATGCTCAGCACAGGCAGGCTCGTAACCAGCAGCAACAGCACAAACAGCAGCGAAGATACAAACTTCCCCCACCAGATTTGCCCGGAAGTCAGCAACGAAGTCAACAAGCCGGCCAGCGTTCGCTGCTCCTTCTCAATCGTGATCGAGCCCGCGCTGAAGATCGGCGCCAGCAGCAGCAACAGCGCCAGTTGCGCGTACGACAGTGTCAAAAACAGGGCCACGCCTACTGCTGATCCCTGAATGCCGGTTGTTGTGCCGCGATCCGTCGTCAAAAAATAGGCGAATGTCACCACCGCGCCCAGCACGACCAGATAGAGCGAAGGCAGCAGCCAGCCCCGCCGCTCCCTCATTCGTTGCCGCAATTCCTTCCGGATCATCGGGTTCATGCGTTCTTCTCCCGGAAAACTGTCTTGTACCGTTCCTCCAGATCAAGCGCGCGGTGGTCGAAGCGCAGCACGTTGACGCCGCCCACCACCAGCGCCCGCAGCAGCGAAGCAGCCTGCTCGTCAGCGCCAGTGACCTCCGCCACCATGCGGCCCATGCTGGAATCCAGCACACGCGCGCCGGCGGCTGAGTTCACAATTGCGACTGCGGCAGCGCTGTCACCAATCACTTCGATCTCATAGATCCGCACCGGAGTTTGCGCCGCGCGTAATTGCAAAACTGAATGCCCTTCGGCATCGGTCGCATTGCGCCCCGCCCCAATCAACGCGATCTGTGTGCAGATGTCCTCCAGGTCGCTCAAAATATGCGAGGAGATCAGAATCGTGATACCCTCCGCATGCAACTGCTTTAATTGTTCGCGCAGTTCGATGCGAGCCAACGGATCAAGCCCCGTGGCCGGCTCATCCAGCAACAGCACCTTGGGATCGTGCAAAAGTGTTTTAGCCAGAACCAGCCGCTGCTTCATGCCAAACGAGAGTTGCTCCACAGAGTCTTCGCTGCGTTCCGCCAGTCCTGATCGCTCGAGGGCGCGGTCCACCGCAGCCCGATGGCGCGCACCCGTAAGCTGGAACGCATCCGCGAAAAACTCCAGGAATTCACGCACACTCATATCCTGGTAAACTCCCGGCTGATCGGGCAGGTAGCCGATCAGCCGTTTTACCTCGCGCGCCTTCGCGCTCACATTCACGCCGCCGACCTGGGCAGTACCGCTGTCTACGGGCAACAGCGTCGAAAGCACCTTCATCAGCGTGGTTTTTCCAGCGCCGTTCGGTCCGACCAGTCCAAACAGATCTCCGGCTCCAACATGCAGCGTGAATCCGTCGAGAGCGCACTTGCCGTTGAAGCTCTTACGCAGTTGTTCGACATCGATCATGGCTGCTCCAGCACAACAACAACGAGCGAGTGAACGTTACTCTGATGCGGAATATTTACCTCGACCGGCAGCGCTGGGCCTTTGCTAAGCCCTGCAAACATCCGCCCCCAACTGGCAAACGGCAAGCCCACAGTGAGCGCCACATCCTGCAACGTTTGTTTCTGGGGATCGATGCCGGAAGGATTCGACATCTGCGCGACTCCGTTCTTCGAATAAATCGTTTTCGGCGTGATCGTATCCAAGGAAATTTCATCCCCGGGCGCCAGCGCTGGCAATGCGTACAGAGCATTCGCGGTGTAATCCAGGTACACGGCCTCATCGAATCCCTGCCCGGTATCGTTGCGCAGGCGGTGGGGCGCTACGAAATGCACGGTCCCGGGAAATTGATGTGAACCCTGCAGATTCAGGTCCTCGAACGCCCATTTCAGCATCGGCAATTCAACCTGGCTCGGCGGGCCCAGATGGACATCGTACGTTTGACGCTCCTGAATTCCTTGCCGGTTCATTTCGGACCAGATGTCGCCGTTCGGCTCTGCGTCTGCGAAATTCGAAGAGGTGAACACGGAGGCATCCGCAACCGAAACCAGTACATCCCGCCGATCAGGGGAGGAGATGCGAAGGCTGTAGTCGGCCGTCGCGAGCCCACTTCGCGAGTCAAGGTAATACGTCGCCAGATTATCCAGACGAAAATTCTTCGGGCGCCGGCTCGCGCTGGAAAAATAGAAGCCGGCGGCAAACAGCAGCGCCAGCCCGCACACGCTGATCCAGCCGAATCCCAAACGGCACAAGCGCCGCAGCACCGCGAAGTTCACCACGCCGATCATGGCTGTGTAAACCGTCAGCCAGATCAGCACCCAGCCCAGCCGCGGGAAATCGAACGCTGTCGCGAAGCGTCGGCTCAGCCAAGCTGTCTGGTTCGGGTTCCACGTGAAATTCTGGTTGAGAACATCGTGCAGATTCCTCCCCGTGAAAGCATTGCCGAGTTCCTCCCCGCTAAGTCCGGAAACCCGAAGCAGCGTGCCTTTGCCCACGCGTTCACCGGTGGCCGACGCCGGTCCCTGGCGGTAATCGGAAAGAAACGTCGGATCCTTAATCTCATCTTCCACCAGCACCAGTCGTCCGCCGCCGCGCACAAATCCTTCCAGCGCATCCCGCTGCGCTGCCGACAGCTCAGCAGTCGGCCTCGCCACCACAATAGCTCTGGCCGGGGAATAAGCCCACCAATGATCCCGCGGGTCGTTCACCATCTCGAACACGATCTGGCGGTTCTTGTCGGCCCGTTCCTCAATCGTCCCGCTGAACTGTATTTGCGACTGCGCTGTGTTGCAGGCGCTATCGCTCGCGCACATCATGGCGATCAAATTGGTTTGCCGTAACGATGCTTCGTATTTGTCCTGACCCAAAACCACGGCCGCAACGTTCGCGACCGCGGTAATCGTCGTTTTTCCGAAGAGCGTTAGCAGGAGCGGCAACTCCAGTTCGCGCTCTTCCCCGCCGCCAAGCTCAACGTCGGTTGTTGCGGAGCCGCGGGACCCACTCTCTCCGCTGGCAACCACGCGCAGGTGAATAATCTGCCGCTGCGACGAAGGATTGCGCACAATCACGCGGACGGCAGAAATCGTTCCGGAATAACCATGCAGGCCAACATCGGTAATGCGCAGGTTGGAGTCGGCGACCAGCAACCCCGCAGCCACCAATAGAAATCCCGCACACAACATGACTCGTCTCATGAGTTACCAGCTTTTTTACGCGCAAGCCGAGGAATTATCAAGCTCCAGTGAAAGCACGTTTTGAGAACCAGAAGTGGAGGCTGGCCTGGAAGGGCAACTTAGAAAATGGGATGCCCCACTTCTCGCGTCCTTTGCGAGAAGTGGGAAGAACGACAGCCGGCCGGCCGCGTACGATGGAACGCGCGGCACTCACCAACTGGACCAGAGGCCCGCTTTCGGCTCGAGTGGGGCAATTGCCGAACCATGTCAATAGCCAAATTCCCCCAATCCCCCTATCTGCGGCAAACAAAGGAAATATAAAAACAATTATGTCTTTGACTTAGGACGGCCTTTTTGCTAAGATTTAAGCATCATGAATCTGCTTAAGATCACTCAGACTTTCAAGACTCAAGATGATGCGCTAGCGTACCTCACGCAAGCCCGGTGGCCGGACGGCGTTCGCTGCCTAGCCTGCAATAACGATAAGGTCTACCGCATTACAACAAAGGGCAAAACGAAAAAGATTGCACGGCTGTTTGAATGCGCGGAATGCGGCCTACATTTCAGCGCCACAACCGGAACGCTTTTCCATGATTCCCACCTGCCCCTACAAAAGTGGTTCATGGCAATGGCGCTTATGTGCGAAGCGAAAAAGGGTATCTCCGCAAACCAAGTTGCCCGGCACATCGGTGTGCAATACAAAACGGCTTGGCACCTGTGCCATCGAATCCGGCGGGCTATGGAGGAAAAAACTATCTGTCCTTTAGGAAATGAGGGCCAAGTAGTAGAGATTGATGAAGTGTATTTGGGCGGACGTATCCGCCGTAAAGGTGTCAAGGCCGGAAGGGATAACAAGGTTCCGGTGCTCGGCCTTGCAGAACGCTATGGGCGCATTCATCTTGAGGTTATCGACAAGGCGCGGGCGGCTTTTATTAAGCCCGTCCTAGACAATCACTTGAGTCCGAATGTGACGCAGATTGTGACGGATGCCGCTAGCGTCTACACCCACCTTTTGCCGAAGGAAAAGCATCTTGAGGTCATCCATCGGGATGAGCTGGAAACAAAAGGCTGGACATCAAGCCAGACGGTAGAGGGCGTATTTTCTCTGTTCAAACGCGGCCTGATCGGAAGCTATCACAAACTCAGCAAGGATCATCTAAACAACTACTTGCAGGAGTTTTGCTATCGCTACAACCGCCGAGGCCAGCAGAAGGAAATGTTTGCGGGTCTGCTCGGCGACATGACACATCGGCCTCCGTTGGCGTACAAGAAATTGACACGGGAGTTTTAGGGTTCCACTATTTCCCCTGCACACGGAAATATCGTACCTACTTCCATGAGCGTTCTGCTACCGTTGGGGTGGACAACGAATGCCCACTGCTTGTAACTGCACTCATCGCGTAACACCTTTACGGCTTCACGCAAGGTAAGTTCTTGATGACAGCGAGGGCACTCATGCTTTATTGGTTTACTCGTAGGAATCTTGCTTAAGGTGGTCATAAAATGAATGAACAGGGCACAGGGCGCGTAACAAATGCTGATTCCGCTTTTGTTTCAAACGTAAAATATGCAATTACCTTCCGCCGAGAATTTACAAGGGAAGGCGCACCACTTGGTCTAGACATCTCACTTGTGCTTTCTAACCGCACGCCGGAAATCCCGCTTTCTATGGCCGCTTACACCTTGGAACTAGAAGACAAGCACCGAACCTTGAAATTCTTTACGCGGTCTATCGGCGTCTTTGCGCCAACGGGCGGAATCACTTAAAAAATGACAGAAAAACCAAAACCCGAAAAGCCTGAGGTCATGTGGGCAAACATGCTCGAAGAACTCGGCTTTTTCTACCCAGAGCCGCCATTTGACATGGAGCGGGCTGCAAAGGCTAACACCTATGCCGAATCTATTGATCCGGTTTTCAAGGCGGCCCAGGATAAGCGCCGCGCCGCCTCTAAGAAAAAGCTACAGAGCCAAAAGCCTTAGCGCCGCCCGCGCTTTCTCTTCTTGCTACGGGGCGTGACCACATTCGTTCGGGGTAATGGCGGCGTCTCAAGCATCCGCTTGAGTAGGTCATCAAACTTCTGCTTGTCTACCGCGATTGCCTTCACGGTCTAGCCACCCAACTTTGTTATCTCTTCCTTACAATTTCCAATGGTCACCGCCAGCTTGTTCCTTTCCTCTAGCAACGCTTTGATTTTGGAAACATCAACGCCCGTCTGCTCAAGAGGATTAAGTAGATCGTAATATTCCCCGCCCGCAACCGTGCCCTTTAGCACGGCTCCTAATTTTTCAAGGCGACGCCCCACGTCCTTTATGGTAGCGTCAACGTTCGCATAGCCAACTTCGGCTTCATGCTTTTGCCGCATGAGTCCGCCGATCCTCTCGTTCTGGGCTTGTTCGCTCACAAGTTGCCTCCAGTTCGAGTCTAGCAAATGCGGGTCATTCAATATAACCGAGTAGTGTGACGGGTGAATTTCACGCCAACCTAGGTCAAAGACATAATTGTTAATATAAATTCCCGTTTGCCCTGAATACTGTGCAATTTTACCTATAGCAATATGCTATAATGAAAGTTCGAGAGGAAAAAACTCGAGCAAAGAAAGGCGCAGCCCACCGGCTGCGCCTTTTGTGTTTCTAGCGAGATCCGTTTTAACAGAATCGTCAGAACAATACGTCAGAAGAATAGTTTAGGAGAACTATGAGGCAAGGCAAAAAGCTTTTCGACAATTTCAGCCGCCGCGGCGAGTGGGTCGAACTCCTCTTCATGACCGTAGCCGCCGGACTAGGCTTCAACGTGGCCAAGCCCTGAGGAGAATCCGGCCGCTACGACGTAGCCACCGAACACGAAGGCATCTTCCACCGCATCCAGGTTAAATCCACCGAGATGTGGCTCGGCACCTGTTACCTCTGCCAGCTCTACGCCTACGGCGAGCGCCCCCTACACCGCCAAAGAAATCGACTTCTACGTCGGCCAGCCCCCATTCATCGTCCGGACACTGCAAAATCTTTCATCTTGACGGCCCAAAATGGCCGGGACTACGATTCTTTCTCCTCCCCGAGCGAGAGCACTTCTCGCGTTTCGCTTTATTTAAGCAAAGGATTCGTGCCTTGGTTGCCAGGCGAACGAGTCGGCCCGGTCGCCCGCTTCAATACTCAGGAGGAACTCCAATGCGAAATAAGAGCCTTTCTTTCCGCTCGATCGTGATCCCGGTGATTCTTGCTGCCGCCACCTTACTGATAGCTGTATGCGCGGGCGCACAAACCGCAACGGTCCTGCACAGTTTCGGCAGCAACGTCAAAGACGCTACGCAGCCGTTCTCAAGCGTGATCTTTGACAAGGCGGGAAACCTCTACGGCGCCACCAACGCGGGTGGGCTTCACGGGCAAGGCACAGTTTTCGAACTCATGCCGAATGCGGGAGGGGGATGGACCGAGAAGGTGCTGCACAACTTCATCAACAACGGCATTGACGGACGCGGCCCCTGGGGAAACCTGATCTTCGACAAGAACGGCAATCTTTATGGCACAACCATGTCGGGAGGTTCTGACGACGTTGGCACAGTGTTCGAGCTGTCGCCGCAAAAAGGCGGCGCCTGGACCGAGACAATCCTGCACAGCTTTAGCAACAACGGCACGGACGGACAGAGTGCCACCACCGGCGTAATCCTCGACGCCAAGGGAAATATTTACGGCACAACCGAGGCCGGAGGAACTGGCACAAATTGCGGCGGCGGGGCCTGCGGTGTGGTATTTGAGCTGGTACACCAGAAGAGCGGCTCGTATACGGAAAAAATTCTGCATGACTTCAGCAACAACGGAACGGACGGCTCCAACCCGTCAGGTCTAGTCTTCGACGCCAGCGGAAATCTCTACGGCACCACCGCCAACGGCGGCACTGCCTTCTACGATTGCGGCGTCGTGTTTGAATTGTCGCCGGTCACTGGGGGCTGTCCTTGCCTATTTGTGTTAACCATGATTAACTAAGGAGAATAATCTCTGGTTAATAGATTGAAGCAGAAAACATCGTTGCGTGCGGGCAAATGCTGAGGAATTCATGACGCGGGCAGTTAACTTCGCTTTTCTTGCGTTAATCGCGGCCTGCCTGCACCCGGTCGAAGCACTGGCGCAAGGCGAGACCACGAGCGCCATCGTTGGCGAAGTAAAGGATGCGACTAGCGCCGTCGTTCCGGGCGCCACGGTGACGATCACCAATCACGAAACCGGCCTAAAGCGCAGCGCCACAACCGATGTCGCAGGCCGCTTCAACTTCCCACAACTAAAACCCGGCGCTTACTTGGTCAAAGTAGAGGCTCCCGGCTTCGAACCGCAGCAGAATAATAATGTCATCGCGGGTCTTGGCCAGAAGCAAAATGCGGATTTCACGCTCAAGATCGCCCGATCCAATGAGGTGGTCGAGGTAAACAGCGAGGCTCCACTCATCAACCCCGAAAACGCCAATACTTCTACCACCTTGAGTGCGACAACGCTGGAGAACCTCCCCAATCCCGGCGGTGACCTAACCTACCCTTTACAGTTTTCTCCCGGTGCACAAATCAACACGGCCGGCAGCAGCAACGATTTCGTCGGCGGCTCCAATGGGTACGGCAACGTGGAATTCAACGGCCTGCCCGCCCTTTCCAACGGCTACATCGTTGACGGCCTCGAAACCAACGACCCGCTCACCAATCTCAACAGCGGCCTTTCCACCAACCTCGTTCTTGGACTGAATTCGATTTCAGAAGTGACCGTCAACACCCTTTCCTATTCCGTAGACCAAGGCCGCTATGGAGCGTCCCAGGTCGACTACGTAACCAAATCCGGCACCAATCAGTTTCACGGAAATCTCTACGAATTGTGGAATGGCGCGCTGCTCAATGCAGCGGACTACTTCACCAATGCGACGCCAGGGAATCACAAGCCCGGATCAACCGTGAATCACTTCGGCGGCAGCGTGGGCGGACCGATTCTGCACAACAAGCTATTTTTCTTCTTTGACAGCGAGTGGGTGCGCATCGCGCTGCCCATCGTCACCCCGACCATTGTTCCCAGTGCGCCATTCCAACAGTATGTCTTACAGCAACTCCCGACGCAGCAGGTCCCGTTCTATCAACAGATGTTCTCCCTCTATACCAGCACCAGCGGCACGCCCACAGCGATTCTCGGCTGTCCGCTCGCCGCGGGAAACGGTTGCGCCAACCGGCAAAGTGTTTCGCACTCCAGTGACGACCACGAGCAGGTGCAGACGGCGCGCGTCGACTACAATATCAACCAGAAGGATACGACTTGGTTTCGCTTTCAGTCGGATACCGGGCTGCAAGCCGCGTGGACGGATCCGATCAACCCGTTGTTCGACGCATTTTCACCGCAGCCTCTCTATTCGTTCGCGGCAGGGCACACCCACGTTTTCTCACAAAATCTGGTGAACTACTTCAATCCCGCATTCTCCTGGTATGAAAGCCTGTTCGGGCCAGCCAACTTTCAGAAGACGCTTGCCGCTTTCCCCCTCGTATTGCAAGGCACTGGTGCCAACCCGTTCACGCCCATCGGAGGACTCGATAACACTTGGGTTCAAGGCCGCCGCGCCTCGCGGTTCTTCATCAACGACAACCTCGCCTGGAGTCATGGCGCCCACGAACTACGCTTCGGAACCAACACCCGTATCCTCCGCCTGAACGACTACGACTTCGGAGAAGGCACGGTTCCCACCGTCACCTACGCGAACTTACAGCAGTTTATCGATGGAGTAGCCAACACCGCTTCGCAAACATTCCCTTCGAACTCAAACGAGCCCTTCAACTTTCTCAATCTCGATCTCTACGCGCAAGACACCTGGAAAGTGACTCGCAAGCTAACTTGGACCTTCGGCCTGCGCGACACCTTCAACTCCAATCCGCTGAATCCGCATGATCAGGTCGCCCGTCTCACCGGCTCTTTCAGTTCCATCTCGCACAACGTCAATCAACCGCTGAGCACCGCGATCCAAACACATCTAGGCAATCTGTTTTCGTCTACACCAATGGCGATCCTGCAGCCGAGAACGGCGATTGCGTGGCAATTCGAGCCGAAATCCGTACTCCGCACCGGCTTCGGGATCTTCAGTGACATCTTGCCCGGCAGCGTTTCCGATCTGATCGGCACAAATCCTCCCTACGACAAAACCTTTCAAGGGGGACTTCTCGGCACGGTAGGCGGCACAGCAATCGCACCCAATGCAACCAACAGCGCAGTCGACGCAACCGTCGCCGCAAATCAGATTTTTACCTCAGGATTTTCCCAGGGCCAGCTCTCATGCGCATCTCCACAGGCCAATCCCGCAACCTGTCTTCCCCCGGTGGAGATGACGGCAGTACCAGACGGCAAACTCCATGCACCGTATTTCATGGAGTGGAGCCTGGGAATCGAACATCAACTCGGATCGACAGCCAGCTTGCAGGCGCGATACGTCGGCACGCGCGCCGTGAACCAGCCCTATTCAACCCAGGTCAACGGCTATCAAACTGTGTGCCAGGGATGTTTCGCGCCGTTCCCCTACCTGCAGCCGGCCGACCCACGCTTCGGCGCAGTCACGCAGTTCTCCACCGGCGCGAACAGTCACTACAACGGCCTTCAACTCACTGCCATGAAACGTCTCAGCCACGGCCTGCAAGGGCAACTCAACTACACCTTCAGCCGTTGCATGGATACAGTTTCAAACGGCGGCTTTCTGCAATTCTCCGCTGGAGGAATTCTTTCGCCTCTGCCGGGAGAACTAGCCCGCGACTACGGTCCCTGCGACTACGACATCCGGCACAATCTCAACGGGCAATACGTGTATCAGTTGCCGGTAAAAGTTCGCGATCATTCTCTGGGCTACGCGCTGAACGGCTGGCAGATTTCTGGAACCGTGTTTTGGCACAGCGGTGTGCCGTTCTCGGTCTTGAGCACGCCCTATTCGTCTGTCAATTCAATTACCGGGCAGCAAGAAGGAATTGTCCAGGGCAGCGGACCTGAGTTCGCCAGCGTCGTTCCCGGCGTCCCGCTCTATAATCATCATCCGATTCCAGGCGTAACCCAGCCGGGAACACTGCAGCGGCTTAATCCCAACGCGTTCGTATCCACCGTTGATCCCAGCACCGGGCAGTGCTACGGCGGCGACAGCCCGCAGAACTGCCAATTCGGAAATCTAGGCCGCAACTCGCTGCGCGGTCCGGATTTTCTCTGGAGCGACTTCTACCTGACAAAATGGTTCCCTTTAACCGAGCACATAAAGCTGCGTTTTGAATCTCAGTTCTTCAATGTCTTCAATCATCCGAATTTCGCGCTTCCCAGCGTGGTGCAGGCGGGAATTCCTGGAAATCCCTCCACCCAAACCGGATTCGGCGCGTTGACTTCCACAACGTCTCCGCCGACCGGCCTGCTAGGCGTGGGTTTAGGCGGCGACAGCACTCCGCGCATGATCGCCTTTCAAGCGCGGTTGGAGTTCTGAACATTCAAAGGCGGGTGGGACTCCTTGGCGTGACCAAAAATTGACCGGGAAGGGCACGACTTTCAGTCGTGCCGCAAAGCCCCCAAGCTTCTGTCATTCCGACCGAAGCCGGAGCGACAGCGACGGCGAAGCGGAGGAACCTGCTGGTTGGCGGGTGGCTCAGGCTTTTGGGTGGCTGGCATCAGAAACAATGAGGGTGGCCCGTCCTTGCGTTCTTTGCAAGAGCCTGCCCTGAGCGGAGCCGAAGGGGCGGGAGTCGGAAATGTCTGCACAGGAGCGGATTCACGCGCGATGCCGCCAGTAGCGAGAGGGCGCGTGGATCGATTTATCGCCACGGCAAGCGTGATCGTAGTTTTGTCGGTAATTCTTATTACTAAGCGCGAAGGTAAAAGAAAAAGCCGCAGCTTCCGAACTTACAACGGCGGAAGCTACGGTCGATTAACCGATAACCAACTCGTTATAACTCGCGCCCGGCTCCTACGGAGTTATCTCATACAAGACTCCGAAGCCGTTCGCTCCACCATCCGTAGCTGCGCCATAAAGATTGCCGCTGCTATCGCGCACGAGGCCGGGCCAGATATTGGAACCATCGGCTCCTCCGGTGAAATCGTGCAGATCGTGGAACGTCCATACACCGCTGGATTTCGCCAACTCAAAAGCCATCCCGAGTCCGAACGCGCCGTTATTGTATGTCGTGCCGTATAGATTTCCGTCACCATCCGTGATCAGCGGCGCGTATGAGCCGGGGCAAGAGATGCATTGACCGTTGGGCCCGGCTCCCGAGCCGGCAAAAGAATAGAGGAGATGAAACGTCCACCCGCCTCCACTCGCCGGAGAAAGTTCATAGATGGTTCCACCGCCGCCCGATCCCGCATATGCGGTAGCGCCAAACAAATTTCCCGCTCTGTCCATGAGCAGTCCGGAATACGGCGCGCCACCGTCTGCGCCTCCCCTGAAGTCATAAATAATGGTTTCAGTCCAGCCAGAGCCCGAGGGGCTCAACTCATACACAACGCCGCAACCAGAATATCCCTGCGTAATGCAACCGCTGCTCGTACCTCCGGCGAGCGCAGTTCCGTACATGTTGCCCGCGGCATCGAAGATCACACCCGACGCGGGTTCCGCGCCGTCGCTGCCGGAACCAAAATCCCACGTCACCGTCTCCGTCCACGGTCCGCCTCCTGAAGTCGGCGTCAACTTAAACGACGTGCCGCAGGCGTAGCCGTAAATGCAGCTGCCATAGGCGCCGCCTTGAAAGGTTGTGCTGTAGAAATCGCCGCCATGCTGCGCAACCGGTTGCAAGCCATAAGGCGCTATGCCATCCAGTCCGCCGGTAAAGCGATAGAGCACGCGTTCGGTTCGCGGCGACGGAGTCAGTTCGTATACCGTGCCGCATCCATCGTATTGGGGAAGGCCGCGGCAGCTCTTGCCTCCAGCTTGTGTCTCACCGATCAACGTGCCATTTGCAGCGAGATAAACTCCCGTCGGACCAGCTCCATCGTTTGCCGGAAACCCCAGAAAGCTATAAAGCGTGTTAAACGTCCAGCCCGAACCGCTGGGTGAGAGTTCGTAAGTAGTGCCGTACCCAGCGCCACCGGTGAAGGCCGATCCGTAAAGATTTCCGGCCGGGTCAATCGCCAGCCCGCCAACCGGATCGCCGCCATCCGTGCCGCCGGTAAAGTTGTAAATCACGTTAAAGGTTTGCGCGGACATAGATGCCGCAGCGAACAAGAACAAGCCCGCAGCAAAAATCGTAGTCAGTTTGCGGACAGGCGTGAGAGCCCAGCAAGTCATAAGTTGTCTCGTAATAGAATCGATTTCGATCGGGGCCCACAGTCAGAGTCAGGCTGTTTTGTTGTTTGGGGAGGAGACCAAAATATACAGCGATTCCTTCGCTTAACGGAAAACTTGTGCGCTCAGCAGATATGTCAGCGAAGGCCTTTGACACTGACCGTGCATCAAGCAGCACCGTGGAAGAGCGGCCGCTTCAGCGCCGCGTAAAGCCCAAAGCCAAACAGGGATTCAGAGTGTGCGTGAGAACTAGGTTCGCGCTCTCGCGGTGGAATGAAATTCCGCGGTTCAGCCGCGAAGCGGCGCCAGAATGCAGCCCACGGCGCAAGCCGTGGGCAAAATGTGGGAAGTGAGCAAGCCCCGTAGGGGCGGAAGATCAGTTCTCACGCACACCCTTTAGCCCCAGTGTGACTGCCCGTCCTTCGCGTACTCTGCGCGACATCTCACAGAGCGCGTGCTCAATCGTAGCGTCAGCCGCCGCCACCGACCAAAACGTTTTGTCATTCCGACTGAAGCCGGACCCTGAGCGAAGCCGAAGGGGACGGCGAAACGGAGGAACCTGCTGTGTCCCCCAGCAGCAGCAAAATCTCTGCTTTTTGCTTGTGAAGCCAAGATCCCAACCCCTGTCAATAGCCAAATTCCCCCAATCCCCCTATCTGCGGCAAACAAAGGAAATATAAATTCCCATTTGCCCTGAATACTGTGCAATTTAGCCTATAGCGATATGCTATAATGAAATTCCGAGAGGAAAAAACTCGAGCAAAAGAAAGGCGTAGCCCACCGGCTGCGCCTTTTGTGTTTTACACGGGACCCGTTTTAACAGAATCGTCAGAAGAACACGTCACAAGAATTGGTTTAGGAGGGAATATGAGGCTAGGCAAAAAGCTTTTCGAAAATTTCAGCCGCCGCGGCGAGTGGGTCGAACTCCTCTTCATGACCGTCGCCGCCGGACTAGGCTTCAACGTGGCCAAGCCCTGGGGAGAATCCGGCCGCTACGACGTCGCCACCGAACACGAAGGCATCTTCCACCGCATCCAGGTCAAATCCACCGAGATGTGGCTCGGCACCTGTTACCTCTGCCAGCTCTACGCCTACGGCGAGCGCCCCTACACCGCCAAAGAAATCGACTTCTACGCCATCTACGTCCTGCCCGCCGACACCTGGTACATCTTCCCAGTCAAAGCCCTGACCGGCAAGCGCACCATAGCCCTAACCCCACACCTAAAAGGACACAAATACGAACCCTACATGGAAAACTGGACCCAACTAACCAAGCCCCACCCCCAACCAAAAAAGTCCACCAAGCCATCCAAAGACGACCGTCGCACGGCAATGTCCACCCTAACCAGCCGAATCCTAAAAAGACTAGAATCCCGCACCTGCTAAGGGTCAAGTAGCGCCGCCGTCCCGGCGGCTGTCCGGCGGGCGTCCTCGCCCGCCGCCCCAGGGAGCCTCCTAATGGCGGCCCCGTTCAACCCACCCCCGTGGCTTTGAGCGCAGCACTTTCCAAGCAGCACAACAAAAGTGGGTACCCCATTTCCCGCGTCCGTCGCGAGAAGTGGGAACCACGAACACCCGCAGCGCAGGCCCTTGCAGTCGAATCGCGCATCACGCAGCACCGTGGAAGAGCGGCGCTTCAGCGCCGCGTAAAGCCCCCGAAATCGAACAGGGCTTTAGCCCCGGCCTTACTACAAATTAGATTTGAAAGGCCGTGATGCAAGTGTTGAAGCCGCGCACGGCTCGCGCTTTGTTACCCAAGCGCAAACGGAGGAACCCGCGCCAACGCACTCTGTTTGCGGACGAGCCGAAGCGCGCATTCTGGCAGGCGCGCTCCTAATGATTTCAACGTCTGGACGACGAAGAAGCGCGCGGAGAAGCTCAGGTATATGCATCGCAATCCGGTGAAGCGGGGATTGGTCGGAGCCCCCGAGGAATGGCGATGGAGCAGTTATCGTTTTATTTCCTGGACGAAGCCGGGCCGATGAGCGTGAATGAAGGCTGGACGGAAATCTCGTTTCGGAGTCGCGTGGCATGATCGACCCAATTGCGCAGGCATTTCGAACTCCCGCCCTTGCAAAGAACGCAAGAGCCTGCCCTGAGCAAAGGACGGTCTTTCAGACCGTCAGTACTGACAGAAGCTAAACGACTTACGCGTTAAGCTTCTGGAGAGCGAAGCCGAAGGGACGGGGCACCCACTTCTCCCGTGATGCCAACGAGAGAGAAGTACGGGCCACCCGCCCCCTTTTGCCATCGCGTTTCGCAAACCGGGCGCGTCCCGTAGGAGAATCACGCCGCACGACCCATAGCATCTGAGGAGGCAACATCTCGCACTGGGTTTTGTGCGATCCTACTGAAAGTGCCGTATTCTCTGCTAGGCGAATAAAAGGCGAAATGTCGGACAAATCAAAAATCGAATGGACCGATGCGACATGGAATCCCGTCCGGGGCTGCACCAAAATTAGCCCGGGCTGCAAACATTGCTACGCAGAGGTTTTTGCAGAGAGGTTCAGAGGCGTACCCGGCCATCCATACGAGCAGGGATTCGATTTGCGCCTCGTACCTGAGAAATTAGAAGAGCCGCTGAAGTGGAAAACACCACGTTTGATTTTTGTCAATTCGATGAGCGACCTCTTCCAAGCCGGAGTGCCGGATGAGTACATCGTGAAGGTTGCGGCAGTTATGCACTCCGCGAAGTGGCACACGTTCCAGGTTCTTACCAAGCGGTCGGAGAGGATGCGCAGCCTCATCAACACCAAACTGCAATTCGCAGCACACTCTTCGCATATATGGTGGGGCGTGAGCGTTGAAGATCAAGAATATGGGGTGCCTCGGATAGATGAATTGCGCAACGCAAATGCCGCTGTGCGTTTCCTCTCCGTTGAACCGCTCCTGGAGGATGTGGGACTCCTTAACCTCTCAGGCATCCATTGGGTCATCGTTGGCGGAGAGAGCGGGCCGGGTGCGAGACCTATGCGCAAAGAGTGGGTGCTTTCCATCAAGAAGCAGTGCAGAGAAAAAGGCGTTCCGTTTTTTTTTAAGCAATGGGGCGGCGTCAGGAAAGCAAAGAACGGGCGAGAATTGAACGGGCGCACCTACGACCAAATGCCGCGCTTGTCGCTCACTGCAACGCTCGGAACCTAGCGGAACTTTAAGTCTGTTCCTTCCGGATACGTGCCCGGTCTGCGATTTGGCTTTGGATTTGTGACGCCAACCAGAGCGTCTTTCTCCATCCCGGCTATCACGTGCCTCACGTGTGGGCGAAGAAAGCCCACGTACTCGATCACCCAATCGCACAAAACCTCAAACTCAATTTGCACGCGGCCAAATTTCTGAATAAGAATCTGGCGCAGCAAGTCGTAGTCAGGTGCCTCCGCAAAGAGTGGAATCTGCTTCTTGGACTCGTTGAAGTCCGAGAACTGAAATTCCCCGCTCGGGGCAGCCTTCCACATAGTTTCCAGCATGGCCTCTGTTCCTTTTAGGCTGTTCGTACCAAAGAAGAGGAAATAATCAGGGGCGTTGTTTTTGTTCAACATCAAGAAGGCATGCACGTACCTAGCAGCCGTCCTTAGCTGATCGCGGTACAAATCGTGAATCGCATAGAACCGATTGATAGGCGCAATGATCTCCTGAATATTGCGCCATTTGGGAGTTCCGAACAGAGCATCGAAGTGCGCCGCAAACTCAGGGTTGGAGAGAAACCTGTTGATCTCTCCGTACATGAAGTTAACTAAAACTTCAGACTTCGGATACCCCAAGAGCCGAGCAATCGTTGTGAAAGGCGTTTGGGAAAATCCAAACGGGTCGACAAATGCCAGCGTGGGGCCTCGACGCTCCGCCTGCTCATCCAGTTGCGTAAAAATCTCTCCGAGTTGGCCATTGAACTTGCCGAGGATTGGTCGAAACTTGATATTGCTCGGCAGAGTGGGCTTCGTGCGCTCCAACACTCCTACCAAGTGTGCGTAACGATCATCATCGCTTTCGATGAATAGGCACACCAACTCACAGGAGGGCCTCAGCACATGATCCCGGGCAGCCTTGAGTATTACTAGGGGAGAGCCATCCTCGCCCTTGCTGTACTCTCCCGGACCGGCAAACGCGTCAATGTACAGCAACCGTGAATTGTAGCGGCCTAAAATCGGCAACCACGCTTGGAAGTAGCGGCGCAAAATCTCGTGTTTCTTTGCAGTGTGGGGCTCGATGTCCCACACCGTTCTAATAATTTTGCTCATGGCATCTCACTGCCTCTGCCCGGCCCTTAGCCTAACGCCCCACCCCGCTCAACCCCAGCCTCTTCCTTCTTCACCGTCTTACAAGCCCAAGCCATCCGCGGAGTATTATGCGCAATCCCAAATTGCCCGAGCGCAGTCAGCACAATAATTCCGCCATGCCCATTCAATCGCTGCTTCAGATAATTGATAGCTTCCTGCGCCGCCCACTCCGGAAGATTTCCCGCCATCACCCGGTCCGCAGTCCACTTGGCCAAAACCAGTTTCATAATCGGTTCGCCCCATCCGGTAGTAGAGACAGCAGCACTGGAATTATCCGCATAACATCCGCACCCAATCAAAGACGAATCCCCCAACCGCCCCGGAGCCTTATTCAAAGTCCCGCCAGTAGAAGTAGCAGCAGCAATGTTGCCGTCACGGTCAAGCGCCACCGCGCCCACAGTGTCATGCGAAATCTCCGGAGCAAACATTTCGCTCCCCGGCGCAGTCGGGTGCCCCATTTCTCGCGCGCCTTCTGCGCGAGAAGTGGGGGTTTTCGCCTGATACTCGCGCAACCGTTCCACCTCTCGCGGAATAATCAACTTGTCGTTCGCACACAACTCCACGCCATGCTCCGCCGCAAATCGCTCCGCCCCCTCCCCCACAAAATAAACATGCGGACTCTCACTCAAAATCTTCCGCGCCGCCCGCACCGGATTCCGCACCCGCTCCACGCACCCCACGCCGCCAGCCCGCAAAGTAGCCCCGTCCATAATCAGAGCATCCAACTGCACGCGCCCGTCGCGATTCAAAAAACTCCCGCGCCCCGCATCAAAAGTCTCGTCGTCCTCCATCACCACAACAGCTTCCTCAATAGCATTCAAAGCCGCGCCGCCACCAACAAGCACCCGCCATCCCGCAGCCAAAGCATTCCGCACTCCCAACAGATGAGCCTCGACCATGGAATCAGGCATAGCCCAGGCCCCACCATGAACCACCAACACAGGATCAATAGCCAAGAGAACTCCCCAGAAAAAAGCAAAACGACAAACAGTCTAGCATCGCAGCCAGACTTCCAATCGACTCCATCAGCCGATGTAAACGTTACTGCTGTAAAATGCCAATAAACCCGAAAAGGGCCCGTAGCTCAGCGGTTAGAGCCGTGGACTCATAATCCATTGGTCCCAGGTTCGAATCCTGGCGGGCCCACCATTCAAACCACTGAGCACTAATTAGTTAGGCAGTGGCACAAGCGAGAGTGTCGTTGCTGTCTTCACCATTTCAGCTGCAACTATGCCCGAACTCTGCCCGAGTGAGTTTTGCTTCTCGTTCAGCTTCCGTGCTGCTTCCGTAATATCGGCTTCGTCGATGATGTTGTAACGTTCAAAGACGGAGCGCGTCTTGTGGCCGCTGATCTTCATCACCACACTTTCCTGCACTCCGAGTCGGCGCGGGTTCCGAACACCGGACCGGCGAAGATCGTGGAATATGAGATCAGGCATGGCGTGATTCCAGACGCTCTGGTCGGCAAAAGGCGAGCGCACGCGATAGGCGGCGCGGTTCATTGTAACTAACGGCTCCCAATGTTCGCGGACGTACTCGTAATCGAGATAGAGAAGCCCTGCGGCGTGCGCAAGAGTGGGCGGAGAATATTTGAAACCTCTTCTACAGCGAATTGAGGAAATTAACTAGGTCTTGCTTGTCTTGGGCTGAGAGGTTGATGTTGAATCGGTTGTTATAGAAATTCACGACGTCAAGCAAAGCCGCGGCGGACCCGTCACTAAAATACGGAGGGTGTGATGCTAAGGCCCGCAGTTGCGGGACAGTAAAGCGACCGACATCAGCACACTTACCGGTGATCAGTGCCAGTCCGGGATCGTTCGTTGTGACCGTCGTCCCATGAAATGGAGTTGTCGAACCGCTCTTGCAGGCGACCTTAAAGATCGGTAGGTCAGTGGTGGGCGAGGTGCCACCAAAAGCGGAGCTGTCTCCTCCGATACCGATGTCATGCTGGGCTGCCGGAAAAGAGTCGGCGCCCGCTGAAGTCTGGTTGTGACAAATGGCACATCCACCCTTAAGTGGACCTAGCGTATTCCCTGGGCTAGTCGCGATATTGTTCAGTCCCGCGACATTGCTGACCGTGAACGCCCGGCTTGTTCCATCTGGGAGCGGCATGCCGTTAAAGATTTGCTGACCACGGTAGATAGAAGCAGAGAGCGCGTCAGTCCGAGTCTGCCACGCGTTATACAAGAAGAAAGTCGGCGTAAATGTTGCCGTCGGCGGAAAAGCAACCGATGCACCGACTCCTCCCACTGTCGGCGACGGTTGGCCGGCGTAAGGGGTATAGCCATAGAGATATTTCGGCCCACCCATTCCGCCGGCGCTGTTGAGAGCGAGGGCCAATGAAGCTTGCTGCTCGCGAATCTGGGCGTTGTAGATACCGTTTTCAAAACTTACGATTTGATTTACCTGGGCTTGCGTCGGCGGGTTCGTGGCTTGAGCGTGGCCCAAGGTGGCATCAATCGCCTGCTGGTTCAGGTCGGGCTCGCGACCGTCCCACATGATGTTGCCCCCAATCGGCCGATTAGTCAGCGGATCGGTGCACACCGACTCTCCTCCACCTTGAATGCAAAGTGGCTGGCCGGTAACTGGATCGGTAGCGGCCGCGTTGGGCTGGCCCGTGGCGGCAAGAGTTGCGTCGCGTGTGGTTGTAACGAATGTGAGATTCCCGGAAATCAGTGGGCGCCGATAGATCGAAACTTCCTGGCCTCCGGTGGAACTCTGATCATACGGAGCAGTTGTATTGCACCCGTAGGGATCACTTACTACCGAAATCGTGTAGTCGGCGTTCTCGGGCACACCGAGAAAGATTCTGAAAAGGCCTTTCGAGAGCAGCAAATGGTGAGCCTTCTTGAAATCGCTTCCACGTCCTGTTCGTCCTCCCAGAGGTGCGCCAGATGTGTTCGCCGCGGGCACTAAGTCCGGACAGTCGGAGCCGTCGACCGGGGCGAATATAGGATCATGTTCTCCGTTCGGCGCGTTGAGGCGGTCGTTGATATTTTGCACGCTCACGCTCATGCCGTTGGGCGGTTGGTGGCAGGTGATGCAGGCGCGTCCATTTGTTCCCAGCGATTGGAAAAAGGCATTGCCCGCAGTCGCCGCTGGCCCATCGGGCTGGTAAGAGGCTGTGCAGCCCGCAGAATCGGGATCGTATTCGGTTTCGGGAACTGTGGCTGGGATACCGCCGTCATCGTAAACTTTGTCTGGAGCCGGTGCGCTAAGAAAGTTTTGATAGATTCTTTGAAAATAGAGAGGGGAACGCGCAGGCGCTTTGGCCGCAGATGCAGCGACACTATTGGGCGCCACAGCCGCGCGGGGGCGGACTGGACCAGTCTTTGGGAAGATCGAAGGCGTCGAGCAAGGATTTACCTGATTTGAATCTGACGATGGTCCTTGGGCCCGAACGCTTGAGCGGTTTGTGTTTGGACCGACGATGCTGATTGCCACCAAACCCAACAGAACCAGCGCCAGCACCAGGGTAGCCTGAACCGGTAGGCATGAGCCACGATAGAGCGCCTTTAAATCTTGTTCTAAACAACGGAGTAATCTCATACGAATCTCCTCGGAAGACTGTCTTACTGAATGGTGGACAAGCGGGCTGGATCGTTTCAGCGAAGGATCAAATTGTTGTTGTGCAACGGGCTTGGACGAAATCAAAAAGCTGAACCAGAGTTGCAACAGTAGCGGCGCCAGGAATTTTGGGAAGCGTCGCAGTCGGTATTCGAGCTTACCGACGAAGTCAAGTCGCTGTAGGCGAATCATCAACTTCTGATCGCATTGCATTCGCCTAACGTCGTGCTGGAAACCGGACTGCGCGCGTGCCTTCGGGAGAAAAGCCAGTACAGTTCAGCATTCGACACTGAGCAGTCCGTTCTCCGCAGTCCGGTTTGTCTGGGAATAATCGCGAAATTCGGGCATTGTTCGCGTATTTCGGCGCACAAGCAGCGGAAGTTCTCTGCAGTTCAGACTGCGTGGCGGAGGGAGAAGGATTCGAACCCCCGGTACAGGTCTGAAACCTGCAAGAGCCGACGTTTGCGTAAGTTACACGGAATCAAGAGCTGAAGAATTCTCCGTGACTGCCTGCTAGCCGAGCAGTCGTCGCTAACCGGTGGGGTTCTGGAAGGAGTTCGAAGGCGAATCCTTGGCGATCCTGTGGCTCAGATTGGTCACTTCGAAGCTCCTGGATCGGTTTGCGTGTGACTGCTTGCCTAGCGGGCAGTCACGAGATCGAAACTTTCTCCGGTGGAAGGAATTACTTGAGGCAGGGATTTCTAAAGTCTTCGACTTTCCTTGCTCGCACTTCCTCGGCCGTTATAGCCCACTTCCCACAAGCCGACTTCTGGGGAGTAAGCGAGATTTCATTTGTCCCATGATTGGGAGTTCAAGACAAAGTCCTCTCAGAAGAATTTCGCTTTGAACTGTTCGTGTCTTTCGCGCGCTTGCGCCATGATTTCGGCAAACTCGCGTTCTCTGCGCAGATTGTTGAGCAGCGGATCAGATTCGAAATAGGGATAACAGAAGAAACCGCCTTCAACACTGCGCCGCAGCATTCGCAGTGACGAAGCTCTGTCGCCGAGCACAGCATAAGCTTGCGCCACTTTGTAGATTCCTTCGGCGTCGCTCACTCCAAGCCTCTCGATTTTCTCTTCTGTCTGGTGCAACAGGGCAAGACCAGCGGTATTATCGTTATTTATTGCGTAGCTAAATGCCTGGCCAATCGCTGCCTGCATCAGAGACGGATCCTGCTCGAAAGCGCGATTAAAGTCTGTTGCAGCATCTTGCAATCTCCCTGCATAATATTCTGCAAATCCGCGATAGAACAAGATATACGGGGAGTCGTTCACGGGCAGGCTCTGCAGGAATTTGTCGTACTCACCGAGATAGAGATAAGCGTTCATCGCCGAGCTGTTGATCTTCACCTGCGGATCAAGTCTCCGCGCTAGTTCCGATTCCGTGACTGCTTGCGGCACCATGCCTCCGAAGCGATAGGCGTAACCTAACTCCCAATGCGCCTCGGCATTGTTTGGGCTGTTTTGTATGGCCTCTCTGAGAAGAGGAACAGATTGTTCGACGCTTCCGGTATCAGTAAGAAGGTTTGCCATGTAAACCCGCGGAGCGACGAGAGCAGGATCGAGCGCAATTGCTTTTTCAAATGACGCCCGTGCCCTGCCGTAATTCTCGTGTCCGCCGAACTGCAGCGATGCATTGGTCGCATAGGCACGGCCCAGATACGCCCATGCTGGCGCATAGCCAGGCTCGATCGACGTAGACTTCTCCAGCATCGTGATCGCGGCCAAAAAGTCGTTCAAAGAATAGAGATCGACCCCATGCAGATAATATTCGTAAGCCTTAGGATTGATTGGCGCCTGTGGCTCAAGCTTTTTCGCTTCAGCCGGCGAAAGCGTCAGTTGCAATCCCTGAATAATCTGCTGGGAAACAAGGTCTTGCACTGTAAGCAGTTTGTCGAATTTGGTGTCAAAGGAATCCTGCCACAGGATCTTGTCGGGCTTAACGTCAATTAGTTGTGTCGTGATTCTCAAGTCATCGCCATCCTTGATGAAGCTGCCTGTGAGCAGAATCCCGACATTGAGGTCGGCCGCTACCTCTTGCGGATCGATAGTTTGATTACGGTAGCGTTCGACGGAAGACGATGGGCGTACGGTCAGTGCACTGATGTAGGCAAGCTTCGTAATCACCGCGTCGGCCAGAGAGAAGCCAAGAAAATCAGTTTGCGGATCTTCGCGAAGATTACGAAATGGAAGAACGGCTAGCGTGCGTGGTCCGGCGGTGTCAGCGGTGAGTTGATGCGATCTGTGCGATGCCATGTAATACCCGCCCGCGAAGAGTGCTGCGACGATTACAGCGATTGCTACGGCGGCTGGCAGCCACCGAAAAAGGCGTGAGGCCGGAAGAGGAGCAGCCGTAGTTCCTGAAGCGGTTTCGACTCGAGTTGTCCCACTCCCCGTTTGCGGCGGCAACATAGATTCGGCCCCATGTTTACTGCTGGAAGCTGGCCGCGCAGTTTGAGTACCGATTGGAGTGATGGATTCTTGAATAATGTGCCGAGAGTCGCTGATTGGCCGAACAAACGGATCGCTCGGGGTGCTGATCGCAGGATCCGAGCGCGCCGATCTTGAGGCGGTGTCATTCCAGGTAGCGCGCGGGTGGGTTTCAATTTCCCGCTTCACCCGCTTCAAATCGGCCAGCATCTCGGCTGCGCTCTGGTAGCGGAGGTCTCGATCTTTCTCCAGAGCCTTTTCGATGATCGCCTGTATGCTGATCGGAAGGTCTGGATTAAAACGCACAGCCGGAACAGGGTCATGTTCAAGAATCGCGCTGAAGATCACCGCGGAGCTTTCGCCGCGAAACGGCAAAGCGCCAGTGGTCATCTCGTAGAGCACCGCGCCAAAAGAAAACAAATCGGTGCGTGCGTCTAATTCCCGCGCACGGGCCTGTTCCGGAGACATATACGCAACCGTTCCGAGCGCTGACCCGGGGCTGGTGAGGTACTCCTCATCGATCTGACTCAGGGTTCTGGCGCTTGCCAAGCCGGTTGAGGAAATACTAGCGGCAGTCACTTTGGCGAGACCGAAATCCAGAACCTTCGCGTGGCCGCGCTTGGTAATGAAAATGTTTCCCGGTTTGATATCGCGGTGAATGATGCCTTGCGAGTGTGTTGCATCGAGCGCATCGGCGATTTCGATTGCGATCGAGAGCGCAGTTTCAATATCCACCGGACGGCCACCGATGCGGTGTTTCAGCGTCAAGCCATCAAGAAATTCCATGGCGATGAAGCGTTTGCCGGCGTGCTCCCCAATTTCATAAATTGTGCAGATGTTGGGATGGTTTAGGGCAGACGCTGCTCGCGCCTCACGGTCGAAGCGCTCCAAGGCTTGGGCATCTCGAGAAACATCGTCAGGAAGGAACTTGAGGGCAACAAATCGGCCTAAAGAAATGTCCTCAGCCTTGTAGACCACACCCATCCCTCCTCCACCGAGTTTTTCAACAACGCGGTAGTGCGAGAAGGTCTGGTTGATCACGGATAAAGAATCCTACTTGCCCCAAGAATGGCCGTCAAACGGCAAACTGCAGCAATGTGCCGTCCAAATCTAGGTATCAAGCATAATCATAAGGCTTTTTGGCACCGGCGCGGCTCCGAACTCTACCGGCCTGACCCGGCCCTACCGGTACGAATCTGGATGGGTCCCAGCCGCAATCCTCGGAACGAAACCAGCGCCAGGGTCAGCCGGGACTATGGAAGGAGCGCCTCTTGCTTCCTACTTTTTCCTCGCGCTGCTGGTTTCGCGTGCCTTCGCGACCAGAGCGTCGAATCGCGGGTCACCGTGAATAGACTTCAATTCAGGATCAGCTGAAAGTTCTCCCGGCGAGATGAGGCCGTTCTCGATGGCATGGTTCAGGTCAGTGAAGGCTTCGTCCGGTCGGCCTCTCGTCGCCTCAGCGCAGGCAAAGTTGTACCAGGCTTCGGCCACTGTGGCCGGCTGATTCGTCTTTCCCGCTGTCTCGATCACGTCGCGAAAAATTTTCTCCGAGTCCGCGTAATGTCCCTCGCGGCTGAGGCCCAGCGCTTCCATTTCCATGCTTTGCAATGTGGAGGTATGGGTTGGGCCCAGCACCCGCGTCTTGATCTCAATAATCTGGCTCTGGAGCTTGTCGGCGGCGTCGTAATTGCCTTCCTTCATCATGGTGACTGCAAGCATCATCATTGCTCTGAGGGTTTGGGGATGTTCCGGCCCGAGCACGCGGCGCTGGCCTGCGATCACTTCGGAATACAGCTTTTCAGCTTCGGGGAAGCGCCCTTCCTCCTCAAGATTTTCAGCCGCGTGGGACATCGAAAGCAGGGTCGCGGGATGATCCGGCCCCAGAGTTCGCTTCTGCGCTGCGATCAGTTCGCCATAAATCTGATCTGCCTCCGCATACCGTCCCTGAGCGGTAAGAACTTCCGCCAGTTCGTTCAACGTGCTCAGCGTCTGAGGATCGTCGGGGCCAAGTACTTTGCGCTCTGCGTTCAATGTCTGGCGGAACAGGTTTTCAGCATCGGCGTGACGTGCCTCATTGGCATAAACATAACCGAGGCGATCCATAGACGCCAAAGTGTCAGGATCATTGGGGCCGAGAACCTGACGCTGGGCGGCTATTGTGTTTTGCAACAACTTTTCCGCCTCTGGCAAATGCCCTTGGGCACGAAGGAGCTGGGCCAGATAACTTTCGCTCGCCAGTGTTTCCCGGTTTCGTTCTCCGAAGAGTGAGCTTTGAATTGCCCGAGCGTGTTCTGCCAGATCTTGCGCGCGGCCATACAAGCCCAGCCCGGCATACGTCTGCGCCATGGTTTCCATCAATTGGGCCTGCAGCTCCGGATCTTTGCGCAGCCCAGTGTCGATATCTTTCGAGGACTTATCCAGAATTTCGCGCGCCGTGACTGCGTTGCCACGCGCCTCGCTGGGGTTCGATACTTTGAACATGCCGGTCATGAACTTCGTAACGCGGTCGGCGCGGTCGCGCTCCCGCGTAATCCGGCGCAACGCGATCGCCTGCATTACTCCGAACGCAATCAGCAACAACACCGCAGCGGTAGCCGCCATGACTCCGAATTTATGGCGCTGAACATATTTCTTGCTTCGGTAAGCCAGGCTTGCGGGCCGCGCAATGACAGGTTCGTTGCGCAGATAGCGTCCGAGATCGGCCGCCAGTTCCGCAGGCGTGCCATATCTGCGGGCGCGGTCTCTCTCCAGAGCTTTCAAGGTGATCCAGTCCAGGTCGCCGCGCAGCATGCTCGCCAGTTGTTTGGGGTCCGAACTACGTTTTTCTGCGATGGCCACAGCGGCTGGATCATTGCTGAGCCTTGTGCTCGGACTCGTCGGCTCCTCTTCGTGCACCTGCCGCAGAACTTCATGAAAGGGTTTGCTCTCCCACTGCGTCGCATCCAGGGCTAACACCCCGGTGAGAAGTTCGTAGAGCACCACTCCCAGCGAATACACGTCGCTTCGGGTATCTACATCAACCGCCATTGGATCCATCTGCTCCGGGCTCATGTATCCCGGAGTGCCGACCAGTCCTCCGGCACGCGTCACCAGTGTCCCGCCCTGCGATTGCTGCGAGATCGCTTTGGCCAGTCCGAAGTCAATAATGCGTGGCACAGGCTTGCCATCCACTTCAACTACCAGGATGTTGGTGGGCTTCAGGTCGCGATGGATAATTGCTTTCTGATGCGCGTGCTGCACGCCTTCACATACTTTTGTGAAAAGCAGCAGGCGCTCGCCAGGAGAGAGCCGCTTCTCGTCGCAATATTCGGTAATGGGCAGGCCCTGCACATACTCCATGGCGAAGTACGGTTGGCCTTCGGCCGTGGAACCGGCGTCGAAAACCTTGGCGATGGCGGGGTGATCCATCATGGCCAGTGCCTGGCGCTCCAGATCGAAGCGTATCAATGCGGACTTGTCATAGCGGCCCGCTTTGATGATCTTCAGCGCAACGTGCCGTTTGACGGGAGCGGACTGTTCCGCCAGCCAAACCTCTCCCATCCCACCTTCTCCCAATTTCCGGATCAGGCGATAGGGCCCAATCGAACCTACGTCGGGCGCAAGAGATTCCATGGGAGTAGCCTCTGCGTCGAAGGCGCCCTTAGGATCCGAACTGGCGCTCGCGCCCGCGTTGTGCGGAGTTGACTTGGGTGCCATATCGCTCACGCTTCTCTCTCTGAAACGAGATGCAAAATCGACGGTAAGTTTAGCACCCCAAGGGGAAGGCGTATGAATCAGTGGCACAACTCGGTAAATTGACCGCACTCGGCATTTCGATTCGAGTGACCGCTCGATCACTCCCGGATGGTCAGCCAACCCGAGGCCATCCAGAAACGGGCTACGGAAGTCAACTCTCTATGCCCGAATCCACGCCTCGCATCGCATTCGCCTGCTGGCCTCCGTGAAACCGGACTGTCCATGTGCCCTACAGAGAAAAGCCAGCTCATTGACCGCGTTCACTGGTGGGCAGTCCGTTCTCTGCAGTCCGGTTTGTCGAGGAAAAATCGCGAAATACGGGCATGTTTCGCGTATCTTGCGGGCAATGGAGGCAGGAATTCTCTGCAGTTCAGACTGCGTGGCGGAGCGGAAAGGATTCGAACTCTCGGTACAGGTGTTAGCCCGTACAACGGTTTAGCAAACTTACCCATTCGCACGGCCGACCTGCTAAAGAGGCGCCCGCGCGAAAAGCAGCCAAAAAAGAAATAGATCGCCTGCCCGAAGTCTGCCCGATGCTTCGCTACAGGTCGCAACCGAACGACTTCGAATGCACTACCGCGAAATTGCAAAGGCTTGAAAACCACAATGGATAGGCAGCTTGGAGGTGGGCCTGCGTGGACTCATAATCCATTGGTCCCAGGTTCGAATCCTGGCGGCCCCACCCCGGAATTTGACGTGAGGAGCGGCGCTGAAATTGTTTCGCTTTCTCGCGGTTATCCGCTATGGGGATGGGCCGATGGCGGGGCTGTGTGGGACAATGATGGTATGCATAAATCATTGACCGTCGCTGTCCTATTGGCGGCTGGGATGGCGCCGGGGAATGTCCTGGCGCAAAACACTCCAGCCACGAGTTCACCTGCTGCTTCTGCGCCTGCGAGTTCCACTCCCGCGCAAAGTTCGACTAGTCCGGCTAAGGCTGCGACGCCTGCGGCCAAGAAGCCGGCTACTGCGGCGAAAACCGCGGCTCCTCTGGCCCTCACCACGCAAAAAGAAAAGTTCAGCTATGCGCTTGGTATGAAGATGGGCGCGAATTTGCGCAAGCAGTCGGTTCCGGTAAGCTCCGCGATCTTCGCGCGCGGATTGAGAGATGGGCTGGCCGGCGGCAAGACTGCGCTGACGGACGAAGAGGCGCAAGCCGCGATCACCGCGGTGCAGAAAGAAATGCAACAGCAACACCAGGAGAAGATGCAACAATCCGGAGAAGCGAACAAGAAGGTAGGCCAGGATTTTCTGGCTGCCAACAAAGGGAAGCCTGGCGTAATCACTCTTCCCAGCGGACTGCAATACAAGATTGAAAAAGAAGGAACCGGACCCAAGCCCACGGCGAGCGATTCAGTGGTGTGCAATTATCGCGGGACGCTGATCGACGGCAAGGAGTTTGACAGCTCTTACAAGCGCGGGCAGCCTGCGACGTTTCCTGTGGGTGGCGTGATCAAGGGATGGACCGAGGCGCTGCAGTTGATGCCTGTCGGCTCGAAGTGGCAACTCTTTGTCCCTGCGGACCTGGGGTACGGCGACCGCGGCGCAGGCGCTGATATTGAACCTGGGGCGACTCTGATTTTTGAAGTGGAGCTGCTTTCGATTCAGGATAAGGATAAGGATAAGGATCAGAAGAAGTAGGCTTCGGAATTCCGGCTTCCGGCTTCCGGTTTCCGGTTTTGGGCTTCGGGCCCCGCCTTTGGCGCTGACTTTAGAATTGCGTTTGCGGGATTTTGTTTATCAAGATCCCGCTCGTGATTCTTGTTGGAGGTTGGTGATTTGGTTCTTGTCTAGATTTCGTTCTAGGTCACGCTTGCCCATTTTTGGGGGCGCGGAAGAGGATACTGGAGCGCTAGATTCGATTCAGCGCCGCCCAAGTTGAGGCCCGATAGCCGAAGCTCCGTTGCAGCTTCATGATTAACCACTTTGAGGCGTCCCGGCTTCGCTTTATTGACAGGGTTTCTGCGGCGAGGGTAGCGTCTTTTCAGTCCTGTAACGCCGTTACTTCGGAGGCTACTTAATTGTTCAGACTCTTCCCCGCAGTTGTGATTGTGTGCTTGGTGGCGAATTTTGCCGCGGCACAAGACCCTACCAAGGTGGAACCCAAGCATTACAAACTGCACTTTGAAAACGATCGGGTGCAAGTGGTCGATGTGCACTATGGTCCTCACGAGAAATCAGAAATGCATGACCATCCTGCTGGCGTTTCGGTTAGCGTGACTGGTGGACACCTGCGGTTCACGGACCAGAACGGCAAGGTCACGGAGGTTTATGCCAAGGCCGGGGAGGCGCGGTGGTTCCCGGCGCACAAGCATACAGTCGAGAATATTGGCGATGAGCCTTACAACGGGGTTTACATCGGGATCAAAGGCAAAGCGGAGGGGGCTGCTGGCGATCGGGGATCGGATGCTGAGCAGATTGCGAAGATCCTGGCAGGTCACGACCGATAAACCGGCTTCCGGCTTCGGGCCTCGGGCCTCCGGCCTCGATTCTTGCTGGGTCGCTGTCATTCGTTGTGGTGCTGTTTGAATTTCTCCCTCAGCGGCTAAAGCCGGGTGATTTTGATGCGTTTGCGGCGCGGCTGAAGCCGCGCCCTTTCAAAGCGAATTGCGGCTGCACGAAAACGGATTCCCGCTTTACTACGGCGGATTCTCACTGCGCAACGGCGAATTCCAGATGCGCAATTACGATGTGGCCGGCGCCCTTATCGTGCCGCGGTTTCCTGTAGTACTCTTAAATGTTGATCAACCTCTGATTGAAGGACGTGTATGGCGCACACTGTGTTTTGCGTGAAGTTTAAGAGAGAGATGCCTGGGCTGGACGAGCCTCCGTTTGACAATGACCTGGGGCGCAAGGTTTATGACAATGTTTCGCAGGAAGCCTGGAGGGCTTGGGGCGAGCATTGCAAGATGCTGCTGAACGAGTACCGGCTGAACCCGGCGCGGCGTGAGGATCAGGAAGTGATTGTGAAGCAGATGGAGCAGTATTTTTTTGGCGAAGGTTCGGCTGCGCCGAAGGAGTATGTGCCGCCGGCGGCGAAGTGACGGCTGTGGTTGTGCGTGTAGATGGTGGTGCGACCACGGGCTAGAATCTACGAACTGATCCTTGCTGTTGTCTCTAGCCAGGATCGGCATTTTTCGAGACGGGCCCGAGAAGAGCCTGAACGCCCGACTTCCCGCTCTTTGTCCCACGCACTGAGGGTTTGAGTGGGATGGCCTGTTTGCTACAGTTGGCCGCTTGTTATACTTCATCACCTTGATTCGAATCTTGAAAACCCTGAGTCGTAGCGTCGTGCTAAAACGGCGGCTTCCGCGAGAATTTTCAAGTGCTCCAATATTCGTGTCGCCCGACTCTGCCCTTGGATATTGGCGACGCGACATTTCAAAAGTCGATCCATTCCTGCTTTCAATGGTTCGTGAGCTAGTTCGCCCCAAAATGAACGTGTGGGATATAGGAGCAAACGTCGGATTGTTCTCCTTCGCTGCGGCTTCGCTCGGTGCGCAAGTTGTTGCTGTCGAAGCCGACCTTTGGTTAGCCAATCTAATGCATCGCTCTGCCTCGCTCAACAAATTGCCTGTGACTGTGCTTCCTGCGGCTGTGTCGGACCGTGAGGGAGTTTCCAAGCTCTATCTTTCTGATCACGGAAAATCCTCTAATTCGCTGAGTGGCAGCGGCCTTGCGCAGACGATCATTACCGTTACGCTGGATTGGATGCTCAACTATTTTCCAGCGCCTCAGGTTCTAAAAATAGATGTCGAAGGCTTGGAGTATGCGGTTTTGACAGGGGCGCGAAAGGTATTTCAATCTCGGCCTCTTATTTTTTGCGAGGTTACTGAACAGCACGACTTGGTAGGGGAATTGTTGAGAGGCGCTGAGTACGAGTTCTACGCTGCTCGGACGAACGTCCGCCAACCGCTGCACCGCCCATCCCGAGACACTTTAGCCGTGCCTAAGGCCCTCAGCACAATGAGGCAGGTGGATTGACCGAGACTTCAACTGTCGCAAAATCGCCATAACGCTCATTGAACTGTGGGTCTAGGTACTGCTCGGTGTCAACGGAGACGCCGCGACCGTCATACCGTGTCTCCGAAATACATCCATCATCTTCTGGCGGTCGGGCGGACCTCCTGCGGAGGCGCTGATTACTTCTGCAGCTTCTCGGAAAAACGCGGGACCCATGATCGCTGGAGATATAACGGCGAGCTGTTTGACGTCCTCGTTACCGAAATTATCGAAGCGGTGCACCGCGCCTCGCGGGATACACAGGGCCTGCCCCGGACCAACCTCGATTGGCGTGTCATCAACCGTCCAGGTCAGCACACCTTGGATACCATAAAGAATCTCCTCATAGGCGTCATTCTTGTGCGCCGGGGCGGCCAACTTCTGCCCCGCTGGCACGCGGACCTCGAACACGGATACGCTGTCCTGCGAATCTTCGCCAGTAACGACGAACCGGATCCCTAGTGGACCAATCTTGATCGTCTCTTCCGAAGGATTGACTCTAGTTGTGTGCTGCTGCATAAACCGCCTCCTGCACGAAGTTATCCTACACTTCGTATCTTTAGTCGAGGGGCGTAATCAGGTCAGAATCGAGTTCGCTGATCTGCGAACGGGAAAGGGTGCGGCCGCAAATTGTGAGTTGGCGAAACATCGGCATAGCGCTCATCGATCGCGTTTTCTGCTGGCGTTCGTGGGTCCCAGTTCTCGTCACGGACGCGAGAACTGGGGCACCCTATCTACTTCGCCTGTAATTAGACAAATGCTGCGGACTCGCGTGTCTTACTATTGAGACCCTGCTATTGAGGCCCCGCATGGACCAAGCGCACGAGAGCGTTGCCGAGATTGAGTTGCTGTATCGCCAGCACGGCTCCGCGCTCCTGTTATTTGCATTGGCCATCACGGGCGAACGGGCGCGAGCCCAGGACGCAGTCCATCACGTATTCCTGACGCTGCTTGAGAATGGGAAGCTTCGGCGAGCCAGCGATAAGAAAGCTTACCTGTTCGGCTGCGTGCGCAACGCCATTCTCAACGAGCGCAGACGCCTGGAGCGCAATACGCGGCTTGATGATGCGGCATGGTTTGCTCCTCCAGAGCAGGACTATGCGGCGGAGCAAAACTTGCGGCGCGCACTCGCCGCGCTTCCGGACGACCAGAGAGAGGTAGTTGTCCTGCACTTGTGGGGCGAGCTTACATTTTCGCAAATTGGCGATCTGTTGGGAGTCAGTTCAAATACGGCCGCCTCGCGATACCGGTATGCACTCGGCAAGTTACGAGATTTAATGCTGCCCAAGGAGAATTCCTGTGCCGCCAGATGATGAACGATTTGAAATCTATTTGAAGAAATTTCGTCCGCTGATGCCGGACGCCTTGCTTGTAAGTGAGCGCAGGCCAGTGCCGCGCCGTCGTTTCGTCCTCGCGATCGGAGTTGCTGGCGCGCTGGCGATGGTGATCATCGGAATAGCAAGCCTCCGGATTTTCCATCACCCGATGGCCGTTGACTCCGATCGTTCTGGCTCGCTTCGTTCTAGCTCGCTGCGTTCTAGCTCGCTGCAGTGGCCGGCGCCAACGCCACCACTTACTATGCGCGACGCCAATGCGCTGCTGGCGAAAGCTCCGTCGTACAAGGCACTTATGAACGAGTTGGCGCTTCGACCAAACGGTTCGACCCCTTCAAAGAAAAAGCAAAGTGCATTCGCTGTGCTTGGCAAGGAGAAAATTAAATTATGAAACGAATCAGTGGGATGGCATCGACGGCGGTAATGCTGCTGCTCGTGATTGGAACGGCAGTCGGCCAGCGCGCGCCGCTGGCCGATAACGCGGCACTGCGCTACTGGGCGGCATTCTCCCAACTGCAGGACGCTGCAATCACGGACCAGGAGGCGAAGGAACTCGAGACCGTGCTCGACAAAATGGGGCCGTTCGACATTTCACGCTACAACGATTTGATTCAGAAGAACACTCCGGCACTTGAAATCATGGCTCGCGGTACCTTGCTGCCGAACTGCGATTGGGGATTGGATTACGGGCTGGGAGAAAACGTTCCCGTCGATTATGCGAGAAAGGCATTGGTGCTGGGGCGATTGAATATCCTGTACGTGATGCACCTGTATCACAGTGGCAATCGAGATGGAGCGATTGACGCGCTCGCCGCGGGAATGCGATTTTCACAAGATGTGGCCAATGGCGGGTCGCTCTTTCCAACTCTTGTGGCGAAAGATCTTCTTGTCACTCACTTCATGGCCGCGAGCGATGCGCTTCGGATGGGGACGCTTTCTGCGGGGCAGCGGTCCCGGTTGCAGGGCGCGGTCTCGGCAATGGGTAACGGTCTTGACTGGCCAGCGGCCGCTAAACGAGACCTGGAATCGCTCGAGCCACGCTATGCTTCGGACTCGCGAGCCTCCGCGGCGCTGAGCCGTATCATTTCAGCGTACGGTGCGTTTCTTAAGGACGAATCCAATCTGACAAGCGTGACGAATGCGATCAATCAGGCGCCGCCGGAGATTCAGGGCTTGATTCCGAATCCGAAGCGGATCGAGGAACAGAAGCAGGAATTCACTGCCAAGCTTCAGCAACTGCGCGCGCGCCTGCAATGAGGGATCGCGCGCCGATTGCGGCGTGGGTGAGATCACGGTCAAAGGCAAATGCTGCTCGGGCTATAATTGCGGCGACGCATGGACCGTACTTCTGGCACGATACGTGGTTTGCATGAAGTCGCGGCGGCGGAGTTAATCGCTTGGGTTCCCGCGATTGCGGTTGTTTTGGGTGTGCTGTTTTTCGGTTCGATGCTGGCCGCGCAGCAGAAACCGTTTCCGGTTACTTCGGTTGTGGATGAACCAAGCATCGCGGGTCGTCCCGTGAATTTGGATGCGCAGGGAAAATTGCTGCCCTGGCCGATGCCGGAGAATATTGGCTATTCGTATTCGTCGCACTTTCTCACGCAGTGGACGATCCTGTGGGATCAGTACAATCGCCAGCGACTACCTTATTTCTATTGCTGTTTCGATTTTGACCGCGCTACGTTTGAACTGGCGCCCGACGAGCATTGGGCGAACTCTACTGGCTACCTGCGCGCCATGATGCAGGGTTTTGTCGAACGTCTTTATCCCTACACTGGCGACGACCGGACTGTTACATTCCTCGAGAGCTTTGTCGATTACGAACTGGAAAACGGACTCACGCCGGAGAGCTATGCATGGGCGCTGGTGCCGTACGCGTCGGCGAATCCCGGCGCGAAACGTTATACCGGATGGAGCCAGCTTGGCGAAGATTACATTGAGCCGCATGTGGTTGGTGAGGATGGGTATGGCTACCTCCGGCTCTATGAGGTGACGGGCAACACCAAATATTTGCGGGCTGCGATTCACTGCGCCGATGCGCTGGTGAAGAATTACAAGGCAGGGGATGCGGATCATTCGCCGTGGCCGGTGCGCCTGACGGCACGCGACGGAAAAGCCGAAGGGAAGGCGATGGGACCGTATTCGGCAAACGTGATCGAGCCCATCATGCTGTTCGATGAGCTTATTCGTCTGGGGCAGGGCGATGTTGCGGGGTATGTGCGCGTGCGGGCCGCTTGCTGGGAGTGGTTTCAGAAATATCCTTTGGCCAACAATGTTTGGGTTGGCTACTTCGAAGATACGACTCCGAGCATGGACAATATGAACCAGGTCATTCCTCTCGAGTTTGCGCGCTATATTCTGTTGCATCCGGAAAAAGATTTGCAATGGCGCGAACATGCGCGGCAACTCATTGAGTGGGTGAAGACGACTCCGAAATGGCCTAAGTACATTGTGCATGGGGCGACGGTTACGACCGAGCAAGGGGATGGCGTGCACTTCTGCTGCAATGCGCCGAATCAATGTTGCGATAGCCACACCTCGCGGCTGGCTGCGGTCGAGGCTTTTTACTTTGCGAAGACGGACGACGTCACCTACAGAGATGCCGCGTTTCGCTCGTACAATTGGGTTACTTATTTTCAGGGGCTTTCGCGAGGTGCTCATGCTCCGTTTTCAAACCAGTGGTGGTTTACCGACGAATTTGCGGACGGTCCGCGAAGAATGATGGACGCTTTCTGGGCGGTGCCGGAGTGGGCACCGGCAGATGAATCGCATTTGCTCGGATCGAGTTCCGTGATTACGAAGATTCGCTATGGCAAAGGTTCTGTCACTTATTCGACCTTCGATCCGCAGTCGTGGGATGTGCTTCGACTGGATTTCGTGCCTGAATTCGTTACGGCGGACGGGAAGCAGCTCGCCCGTCGCAAGAACAGCGGTAGCAACGATCGCGGAAAGGACCCCGATCGAGCGGGTTTCACGTTCGACGATTCGACACGCGTGCTGCGCATCCGGCACGACGACGCGCGGGATATCGATATTCAAGGCAAAGGTGGAAACGCTCCTCCACAGTATGTGTCGTTTGACGATCCGCACATTTCAGCAGGAACGGTGTTGAAGGGCCAGTATCCATCCGGTGCGATCGACTGGGGTACGGGTCAGTGGCGAATCAATGTGCCGGAGGGCGCGTTCGGAACCTTCAACCTTGCTTTTGTCGACCCCGAGGCCACGACTGCGGAGTTTCGTTTTTACTGGCCTCGCATCTTCGTGGGCGTCGATGTCTACAACGGCGGAGCGTCGGAGGCGACAGTCACTTTTCGTTCTCCAGAGACTCGCGAGATCTCGTTTATTGTTAAGCCCGGACAATTGCGGCGCGTGCGAACGGAATGGCGAGAGCTTAGTTCGAGCGTCACCTTCGAGTTGAAAAATGGAGAGGGCGTACGGTTCGATAATCTGGCGTATGTGCGAGAGTGATCGACTGCGACTCTGAGGAAAACCTGTAGAGCGTTCATATTCCCACTCAAGCCAAAAGCAGGCTTGAGCGGGCCACCGAGTTATTAATCCTGATGGGTAATTTGAGTGCGAAGACTTTGCGTACTCAGGCCGCCCGCTTTTTTTTCTGTCCTCGATGCTCTTTCGTCAGAGAATCTTTGTTCGCGGCCGGACGCTTTTTGGTGTCCATTGCCGTTACTTTATCTTCACCATCTTCACTGACTGAGACGCCGTCGTACTTTTTCCCGGCTCTGCGTTCCGACTCGTGAATGGTTTCGAGCCACACGTCTTCCATGCTCATTGGACACTCCTTAGCACATGTAGTGCGTTCTTAAGATGAGAAACAGGGGAGTAGAGTTGTCGGGTGGTTGCGATTGTGGGTTTTGCGAATCAGCGCGGTGAAGGTGCGGCGGCGAAGAACGCCAGCACCGCGCTGCGAAACTGCTCAGGTTTTTGGATGTGCGGTATGTGGCCGCAATCCGGAACCTCGACCAAGGTTGAGCCCTTGATGGCGGCATGAGCTTTGCGGCCGAGTTCGGGGAATTGTCCTGCGACGGATTGCAAGTTGGATGGCAAGCGAGTTTTGCCGACGACCGTGCGATCGGCTTGCCCGATGATCAGCAGCGTTGGGCGGCTGATGTCGGCGAGTTCGTAAACTACGGGCTGTTCGTAGATCATCGCGTAGGTGAGCGCCGAAGACCACGCATCGCGCGGATATTCGCCCGTGCCGAGAACGCTGGCTTGATCGCGCACGTAGATTTCGTATTCCGGCTTCCATGCTCCCGGATAATAGGTCTTTTGGTAATCGCGCATCTTCTCGTAGGTCTGACTCAACTCCGCCTCATACTGCTGTTGCAGTGGAAGGTAAGGGACGAGTTTGCGGTAGTCTTCGAGGCCCAGCGGATTTTCCAAGACTAGCTTCTCGACAGTCTCGGGGAACAGCAGCGCGAAGCGCACGCCCAGCATCCCGCCCATCGAATGCGCGATCACGTAAACCCGCTGGATGCCGAGATAATCGAGCAGCGCTTTAGTATTGTTTGCCATCTGGTGAAAGCTGTAATGAATGTCGGGGCGGGACGAAGCGCCGAAGCCCAACTGGTCAGGGGCAATCACGCGATAGCCTTGCTGCGCGAGAAACTCGATAGTGGGTTCCCAGTAAAATCCGGAGAAATTCTTTCCGTGCAGCAGGAGCACGGTCTTTCCGTTGGAAGTGGCCGTGGGTTGCACGTCACGGAAGGCGATGCGGAGATCCTGGTTTTCGACCTGCAACGGGAAAAAGTGCACGTTGTATTTGGGGTGAAGCGCGGCGTCCTGCTGCGCGGACGACAGCGGTGCCCAGATTGCCGCGAGCAGGAAGAATGCGAGCATCATGCGAGTTTGGAATTGATGGAAATGGAACATGAATCTTCACCCCAGTTTCAGTTTCCCGCGTTTTCGTTGATGCTGTCGCGGGAACCCTGTGGCGCCGAAAAAATCATATCCGAAAATCATAGGTTCCCTTGGCTCTGTTTGCGGATGGAGCTTGATTGTGTGGTGACTGCCCGTTCGATCAACTCATGATTGCCATTCATGCTCCCGCCCGCTTAGAATCTTGTATTCAGCCCCGCCTGTGCTGTGAGGACTATTGAACAGAGGACTTGCGATTTATCCTGGGTCGTTCGATCCGCCAACCAACGGTCACCTCGACCTGATGGAGCGAGGCGCCAAGATTTTCGAGAAGTTGGTGGTGGCGATCCTGCGCAACTCGGAGAAGAGCCCGATGTTCAGCGTGGCGGAGCGGTTGGAAATGTTGCGGTCGCTGACGGGGCATCTGGAGAATGTGCGCATCGATACGTTTGATGGGCTGATGGTGCAGTACGCGAAATCCATGGAAGCGATTTGCATTTTGCGGGGCATTCGGGCGATCAGCGATTATGAATATGAATTGCAGATGGCACTGATGAACCGCAAGCTCGAGCCGACGCTGGAGACCGTGTTCATGATGCCGGCGGATAAGTACTCGTATGTGAGTTCGCGGCTGGTGCGCGAGGTGGCGCAGGCGGGCGGTCCGGTAAAGGGACTGGTGCCGGAAATCGTGGAGCAGCGGCTGCGCGAGAAACTGGATCCGGCCTACAAGTTCCACGATGAGCCGGAGGAAATCAGTCCGCAGATTGCGGCTGGGCGGGAAAAGAAAAGGAAAAAAAGAGCATGACCACTGCGACCACGGAAGCGCTGAAACTTACCGACCGGATTAACCGCATTGAGCCCTCAGCCACGATGGCGGTGGTGGCTGAGGCGGACAAGCTGCGCGCGCAGGGTATCGACGTGGTGGATTTCGGCGCGGGCGAGCCGCATTTCGCAACGCCGCAGCATATAAAGGATGCGGCGATTGCGGCCATCCAGGGCAACTTTACGAAGTATACGGCTGTGCCGGGCACGGCGGAGTTGCGCGACGCGATTGTGCACCGTCATGCCGTCGACTTCGATTCCGATTACCGGCGCGAAGAAGCGATCGCCTCGACCGGCGGCAAGCATGCTTTGTTCAACGCGATTCAGGTGCTGGTGGATCATGGCGACGAAGTGATTCTGCCGGTGCCTTACTGGGTTTCGTTCAAAGACATTGTTCGCTATGCGGGCGGCGAGTGCGTGCTGTTGCACTCGGACGAGTCGCAGGGCTTCCGGGTTACGGCGGAGATGGTTGCTGCGCTGATTACTCCGCGGACGAAAGTGATCATTTTGAATTCGCCATCGAATCCTTCGGGCGCGGTGATGAGCGCGAAGGATCTTACGGAAGTCGTGCGGCTGGCGCACGAGCGCGGAATCTGGGTGCTCTCTGATGAATGCTACGTCTACCTGAATTACACGAGCAGGAATTTTTCCGTGGGATCGTTGCGCGAGTTCAAAGAACGCGTGGTCGTGCTGGGGTCGCTTTCGAAAACTTATGCGATGACGGGATGGCGGTTGGGATATGCGCTGGGTCCGGCTGCGGTGGTGAGTGCGATGTCGAAACTGCAGAGTCAGTCGACGTCGAATCCGACATCGATTGTGCAGAAGGCGGCGGTGGCGGCGTTGAAGGGGCCGCAGGAGTGCGTCGATAAAATGCGGCTGGAATATATTGAGCTTCGCGATCACGTGGTGAAGGGATTGCGTTCGATTCCGGGCATGACCTGCACTTTGCCGGAGGGCGCGTTCTATGCTTACCCGAACATCTCGGCGTTTCTGGGACGTGGGGGCGTGAAGTCCGCGGCTGACGTGGCGGGACGTCTGCTTCGCGAAGCGCATGTGGCCACCGTGCCGGGGGAGGGATTTGGTACGGGCGATCACATCCGCGTTTCTTACGCGACTTCGAAGGCGGAGTTGGATCGCGGGCTGGAGCGCATGCGGAAGTTTTTTGGCGCGCTGTAGGCTACGATTCCTGCGCTGGGATTTCCGGTTGATGATTAGGTTCGGCTGAGGCCGTCCGTTCGCGAGCGGCCTTTTTTGTTGGGCAGGTCTTAGGTGTCAGGTGTGTTAGGTCATAGGTTCGTACCTTAGCATTTCCGTTGCTGTCCGGTTTAAGGCCTAAGACCTGAGTCCTAACATCCAGACGGCAGTTACTATGGGCAATCTGTATCCACTATTGATGCTTCCGGGGTTTGATCCGCGGCCTTGGGGCACGCTTGATTTGTCGCCGATTTATCCGAATCGTCAATTTGAGGAAAAGATTGGCGAGGCTTGGCTTACTGGGGACGATTGCAAAGTGGCGAACGGTCCGCTGGCCGGGCAGACGCTGACGCAGGTGAGCGGGAAATATCAGCGGGAGCTTGTAGGAGACGCTGCGCGCGACGCGAAGCGATTTCCTTTGCTGCTGAAGTTTCTTTTTCCGCATGAGAAACTTTCGGTGCAGGTTCATCCTGATGATGAGCAGGCGCGCCGTGTGGGGCAGCCTTGGGGTAAGACGGAATGCTGGTATGTGGCGCATGCTAAGGCGGGCGCGCAAATTGCTTTAGGATTGAAACCGGGCGTGAGCGTGGCGCAGTTGGAACAGGCGATCCACGAGAAGCGGGCTGAGGAAGTGCTGAACTGGCTGAACGTTTTTACCGGCGACATGATTTATGTTTGCGGCGGCACGGTGCACACGCTGGGGCCCGGGTCGGTGATTGTGGAGACACAACAGCAGTCTGATACGACGTATCGTTTGTATGATTATGGACGGCCGCGGGAGTTGCATTTGAAAGAGGGACTCGCCGCGGTGAGGTTGAACGGTGCTTCGGGAAAAGTGTTGAGGCCAGCTCCTGCGCAAGTGGCGGGAAGCAGCAATCGGCGGGCTCCGCTGGTGGCTGCTCCTTATTTTGTGGTGGATATGTTTGAGATGAAGGACGCGCAGGAATTGAACACGCGCGATGAGACGGGCAAGAGTTCAGCGCAGATTCTGGTCGCCGTTGAGGGATGCGGAGTGGTCGAAGCTGCGGGGGCTGAGTCTGTAACGTTTGCCAAGGGCGATGCGGTGGTCGTGCCGGCGTCGGTAGAGAAATTTACTGTACGGCCGCAGTGGACTTTGGAGTTTTTGATAGCGCGGGTTCCGGGTGAGGAATTGCGGGAGCCGGAAACGCGAATGTGAGCGAGTGGAATCGAAAAACTTTGGCTAAGAATTCAAATTTCTATCCCGTGATTCTTGCTGGCGGGCGGGGCACGCGCTTCTGGCCGTTGAGCCGGAAAAAACGCGCGAAGCAGTTGCTGGCGCTCGATGGCAAGCAGACGATGATCCAGCAGACCGTCGGACGATTGCTACCGCTGGCTTCGGCGAAATCTTTTTGGATCATCACCAACGATGATCTGCGTCCTGCGATTTTGAAGCAGCTTCCTAAGTTGCCGAAGGCGCAGGTGCTGGCCGAACCGCTGGGACGCAATACTGCGCCGGCAATCGGTCTTGCCGCGTTTCTTCTGTGGCGCGAACAGCCCGACGCGGTGATTGGAATGTTTCCTTCCGACCATGTGATCGCCGATGAGAAAACTTATCGCTCGACGATTGAACGCGGAGCGGAGATCGCGGCTGGGGGTGAGAATATTGTAGTGCTCGGCATCCGGCCGAATCGAGCGGAGACCGGGTACGGTTACATTGAGGCGGGCAGCGGATTCGGCGGAGACGCTTTGCGCGTGCGCCGATTTACCGAGAAGCCAGACGCTGAGACGGCTGCGGCCTTTGTGGCTGCGGGGAATTATTTCTGGAACAGCGGGATGTTTTTGTGGAGCGCCCGCACGCTGTCCAATGCGTTGCGCGAGCATCTTCCAAAAACCGCACCCATTCTGGAAGAGATTGCCGCGAGCTTCGGCACACGCAAGTTTGCTGGCACTTTTCGCAGGCTGTATCCAAAGTGTGAAAATATCAGCGTCGACTATGCGGTGCTGGAACCGCGTTCGGCGAAGGGCGAACACGCTGGAAATATTTTCTGCCTGCCCGCGGACTTCGGCTGGAACGATCTGGGATCATGGACCGCGCTGCACGAACATCACACGGCGAAGAGCAGTCCGGCTGAGGGCAATCTTATTAATGGTGAGGGAGTATTCGTGCTGAACGCGCATGGCAATTATGTGCATGCACCGGGCAAATTTGTTGCCGTTGTAGGAGTGAGCGATCTGGTAGTGGTTGAAACGCCGGACGCTTTGCTGATCACGACTCGGCAGCACGCGCAGGACGTTGGTAAAGTGGTGAAGCATTTGGATCAGAAGAAGCTGCATAGGCTGACATAAGTCGTTGGTCGTTGGTCGATAGTCGTCGGCCGGCCCGCCACAGTGAGCTTTTCGGCGAACGACTAACGACCAGCGGCTAACGACGACTTTCCAATGGCTCAGGAAATCAAATTCGGAACCGACGGCTGGCGCGGAATTATTGCCGATGACTTTACGTTTGAGAACGTGCGTCGCGTCGCGGGCGCAATCGCTTCTTATGTATTGAAATACGAAGACGCGCAGCGCGGTGTGTTCGTCGGCTATGACACGCGTTTCGTTTCGGGGCGCGCGGCACAGATTGCTGCTGAGGTAATTGCCGCTGCTGGTATTCCGGTGAAGCTGGCCAATGATTACACGCCGACCCCGGCCGTTTCCTACGCAGTGAAAGACAATGGGGCAGCGGGTGGAGTGATGATTACATCCAGCCATAATCCGTGGAACTGGAATGGAGTGAAGTTCAAAGGGAAATTTGGCGGGTCGGCCACGCCCGCGATCATGAAAAAGATTGAAGAGGAGATGAGCGCCGGGGCGATGCCGCAGGGAGCGAAAGCGGCGATCGAAGAAGCTGACCTGAAGACGCCTTATGTCGCCGCGGTCTGCCGATTCGCCGACATGGATCTCATCGGCAAGACCAAGTTCAAGTTTGCCGTCGACTCGATGTATGGTTCTGGCAGAGGAGTTCTTGCCGGAATCTTTCAGGAGCGCGGCGTTCCGTTCGTTGCGATCCGGCAGGAAGTCAATCCTCTTTTTCCTGGTATCAATCCTGAGCCGATCCAACCGCACATCGCTCTGCTGCAGGAAACTGTTGTGAAAGAGAAGTGCGATGCGGGCCTCGCTACTGACGGCGACGCCGACCGCATCGGCGCGGTCGCCGAGGATGGCAGCTTTGTGGATTCGCACAAAATATTCTGTGTGCTGCTCCACTGGCTTCTTGTGCACAAGAAATGGTCGGGAGACGTGGTGCGCGCTTTTAACACGACGCGCATGCTCGACCGCATTGCCGCCAAGTATGGGCGCAAGCTTTACGAAACGCCGATCGGATTCAAGTACACCGCCGATATGATGATGGAACATGACATCCTGATCGGCGGCGAAGAATCTGGCGGCATTGGCTATTCGCGTTTTCTTCCGGAGCGGGATGGAATTTTGAATTGCCTGCTGCTGGCCAACGTTATGGCCGAGGAAGGCAAGCCGCTGGGCCAACTTGTTGCGGATCTGCAGCGCGAGTTCGGACCTCATTATTACGGCAGGCGCGACCTGCACATTGCGGAAGAGATCAAGCAGAGCGCGATCCAGCGGGCGCGCGCAGAAAGCACGCAGAGCCTCGGGCGCTATCGCGTGCTGAAGAAAGAAGATCTCGACGGCATCAAGTTCTTTCTTGATGCGCCGACGAACGGCAACGGGGCGGAAGCGTGGATCCTGTTCCGCGCCTCGGGAACGGAACCGCTGTTGCGCCTGTACTCGGAGGCTGCGTCGCCGGAGTTGGTGGAAGAAATCCTGACGGCTGCGGAGAAATTCGTCAGGGGCTAAGAGCGGCGCTGCGCGGGCCAAAAGCAAGTTCCCTTCGGCTTCGCTCAGGGCCGGCTCCGGTCGGAATGGCAAAAGGCTATTACCGGTGCCGCCAAAACTCCACATTTGACGCGGCTATAATGCGATACTTCTAAGTACGCATGGCCTTCGCCGAAAACACGAGCTCGGCCCCCGATTCGCCTGAGGCGCGCCGTTACAACCGGATTCACCGCTGGCTCGGGTTAGCCGATTTTGTCGTGGGTTCCGCTTTTTTGGTGGTTCTGCTGGTCACGGGCTGGACGGGATGGTTGCGTGATCTTGCGTTGCGGCGTGGGTTCCAGAACTACACGCTGGCCGTGTTCCTCTATCTGTTCTTTCTGCTTCTGATCAGCAAGGTGCTGGGCTTCGGACTTGACTACTACGGTTTCCGGCTGGAGCGAAAGTTCCAGCTCTCGACGCAAAAACTTCGGTCGTGGCTTTGGGATGAAGCTAAAGGTTTTTTACTGGGATTGGTGCTGGGGGGAATCGTAGTGGAGTTGCTGTATTTCATGATTCGCCAATCTCCGCAGCATTGGTGGGTGATTACATGGGCGCTGTTCATGGGGCTTTTCATTTTGCTGGCGCAGCTGGCTCCGGTTGTGCTGTTCCCGATCTTCTACAAGTTCGAGCCGCTGGAGAATGAAGACCTGCGGCGGCGGCTGGTATTGCTCAGCGAACATGCAGGCACGCGCGTGCGCGGAGTTTATCGTTGGAAGCTTTCGGAAAAGAGCAAGAAGGCAAACGCGGCTCTTACGGGACTCGGCAACACGCGGCGGATCATTCTGGCCGACACGCTGCTGGATAATTATGCTCCGGAAGAGATCGAGGCGGTGCTGGCCCATGAACTCGGCCATCATGTTCACCGGCACATTTTGAAAAGCATTTTTGTGCAAGCCGGAATTACGCTGCTTGGTTTTTGGGTAGCTAACTTTGTGCTGCATTACGCGGTCGACCGGCACGTGTTCGAGGAGCTTTCCGATTTCGCGAACCTGCCTTTGCTGGCGCTAACCGCGACTGCGCTTTCGCTGCTGCTTATGCCCGCGCTCAACGCCTACTCGCGTTTCAACGAGCGGCAGGCTGATCGCTATGCTTTTGAATCGATTACCAGCGTGGAGCCGTTCATCTCGTCCATGAACAAGTTGGCGCAGCAGAATCTGGCCGAGCGGACGCCGTCGAAGTGGATTGAGGTGTTGTTCCACTCGCATCCCGCGATTTCGAAGCGGGTTGCCGCGGCAGAGGCCTGGCGGCGGGCGCAAGGGCAAGCTTAGAAGCGGCCTCGAGTACCTGGTACCTAGTACCCAGCAAACTTGAATGTCAACGATTCCCCAAGATTTTCGCCGCACGTTGTAGATCTTCTTCTGTATCTACGCCCACCGAGTCGTACGGCGTTTCGCCCACGTAGATTGCGATTCCATTTGCCAGAAAACGCAGTTGTTCTAAGCGCTCACTTTTCTCGAGCGTCGATTCCGGTTGGCTCACAAAAAAGTCGAGCGCTGGCTTGCGGTAGGCGTAGAGGCCTAGATGCTTGAAGTAGCGCGGTTCGGTTTTATCGCGATCAAAAGGAATTGTGGCGCGAGAAAAATAAAGAGCGCGTCCGTCAGGCGCAGTCACGACTTTAACCGCATTAGGATTGCCGATTTCTTCCCGCGGGCAGGGAGTTTTCACGGTTCCCACCTGGATTGCGGGATCCTTCATCACATCGAGCAGCGTGGCAATTTGTTCGGGACGGACGAGTGGTTCGTCGCCTTGCACGTTCACGTAGACATCTCCGGCGATTGAGTTCGAGATTTCGTGGACGCGCTCAGTGCCGCTGCGGTGAGTGGATGAAGTCATGCGCGCGTTCCAGCCGTGGCTGCGGCAAACCATCTGTATTTCTTCAGAATCGGTGGCGATGATTACGTCGGAGAGAAGCGGCGACAAGCGTACAGCTTCATACACCCAGCCGACCAGTGGCTTGCCCGCGATTTCGCGCAACATTTTGCGCGGCAGGCGGGTGGATGCCACGCGGGCGGGGATGATGGCAATCGATTTCATGGTCGATTGACATCATAAGGCCTAAAGAAATCCCGGCCGACAAATATGTCAGAAATAAAACTTCAATGCGAACTGAATCTGACGAGGCGGGCGCGCTGCCAGCGGGAAGCCGAAGCCGGGCTGGCCAAGCTCCAGTGGAGTGGGCTCCGCGCTGATCGCGCCGAACTGTCCGAACAAATAATTTACATGATTGAGAATGTTGAAGAATTCCGCGCGGAATTCGAATTTCTTCTGTTCGCTGATGGGGAATTGCTTCATCACAGCAGTGTCCCAGGTCTTGTATCCCGGACCTTCGATGATGTTGCGTCCGGCGTTGCCAAAGGTTCCGAGGTTCGTGTTGTCGGCAAAAGCGCAGGTGTTGAAGAGCGTTCCTGGGGCACACGGCTTGGCGTTAGGATTGCCAACCAAATTAGGGCGCGAGCAATAGTAGCCCACGGTGCCGCCGCAATCTCCGCCGGAGACGTCGTTAATATCCGTGGCGGTGTAGTAATTGCCGGTGGCGGCCGAAGCGACGCCTGAGATTTGCCAGTTGCCAATAATCTGATTCACAGCGCCGGTTGCGCCTGCGGCGAACCTGCGTCCGCGACCGAATGGCAAGTCGTAGACGTAACTGAATACGAGGCGCTGGCGAACATCGAAGTCGGAATTGCCGTAGTTCGCCTGGGGAAATCGCTGGTCCTGGAAATCTCCGTTGTTCACCGAGCCCAGGCTGGCGCTGGACGCGTTGTCGAGCGCGTGCGCCCAGGTATAAGCAAGTTCGTACTGGAGCCCGTGCGAGTAACGCTTCTCAAGCCGAGCCTGCAATGAATCGTAATTCGAAAACGTATTCGAACGGAAAGTGTCGATGGCGACATCGAGCGCAGGATTGCAATTGCTCGCGTCCGCATAGTTATTCGCAGGATTCAGATCGCATGGTCCGGCAGCTCCGGGCCAATTATTATTCTGCGCGGGACGCCGCGGTGCCGTTGGAAGCGAGTCGGTACCAACGACGGGAACGGCTTGATTGCCGTTGTAGAACGCGAAGAGCTTCAGTCCGCGCGACCCACCGTAAGAAATTTCAAGAACAGTGTCGGAGGGAAGCTGATATTCGAAACCGAGATGCCACTGCTGAGTGTAGGGCGTGACCAGACGCGGGTCGAGCGAGTAGAGCTCAGGCGAGTTCGGGTCGCTGAGCGATTGCGAGGGAAAGCCCTGCGACAAAACGTTAAGCGGCAGGCCTCCGTTATTCGTGGCTGAGATTGAGCAATCTGTCTGCGATGAATTTGCGGTTGGCGCGGTGCAAGGAGTGTTGAACGCCTCTGAAGACAAGAACGGAGGATTGAAGCCGGGACTGGGATTCGAGAACGGGCCGTTTTCCTGCCCGCCATAAAAAATGCCATAACCGCCGCGGAAAACGAGCTTGCCCGAGATTTGGTAGGCCAGTCCGACGCGCGGCGCGAAATTATTGAGATCAGGACTGATGATTCCAGAAGTGCCAGTGTCCTGAATGGCAAGTTCGGTGCCGAGCGTGGGCGTCAGAGGCGTAGTTTGCCCATGCGGAGCAATCAGCGAGAGCGTGTTGAAATTGAACGTGGCTTGGTGATTGTTGGCCTCTTTGATCGTGGTGAAGAGTTCGTAGCGCAGGCCGAGGTTCAATGTGAGGCGCGAAGTTGCTTTGAAATCGTCGAGCGCATAGATCGCGTAAATCTGCCGGTTGTAAATAATATTCGGGGTCACACTGGTGATCGACCCGCCATCGCTAATTCCCTGCATGAAACTGGCGAAGGCCTCGCCGCCGGTGCCGGGAGCCGCGAGATTGTCGTTGATAAGGAAGTTGCCGCCGAAGTCCATTGCGCCGCGCGCGGCGGCCGGTTCGAGGATGGTGAATTGCTCGAACCGAAGTTCGCCGCCGAACTTCGCGGCGTGGCGTCCGTGAACCCAGCTCAGATTGTCGGTAAAAACGTAGCTGTGCTGGTGCTCGATAGCCGGCAAGTATTCCGACGCGCCAATGGCTGCGGTGCCATCCCCAAAACTAAGATAAGGCAGGCCGCCGATGTTCTGGCCCGCCTCGAACGGAACTCCGGGGAAAGGAATGGCGAGCTGTGCCGAAACGTTTTGGTTGGAATACAGGTTGTAGCGATGCGAACTCAGGTGATTGAGACCGAAGCGGAATTCGTTGATCAGATTATTGCGAAATGTATGGATCTCACTGGCGGCCAGGCCCTCCGCTGTGTTGTTGCTGGTGCCATCTTGAAAACTACCGCCGTCGAGCACGTTGCTGAATGGCGAAGGAAGAAAGTTACTGTCGTTGCCGTAACTGAAGCGGGCGAAAAAATTATCTTTGGCGCTGATGGTCTGGTCGATGCGAATGTCGAACTTGTTTTCCGTCTCGCTGCGTTCAGGATCAGAGAGGTAATTGCCCGCGGCAAGAAAAGTACTAACGTTAACGTTGGGCGCGGGAAATAAATTTGCCAGCTCCTGTGCCAGCGGATCGATTGCCGTATTTGTGCCGCTGTTACCCTGGAAGATGTTCGTCGGTCCCCCAGCGGAGGTAGTGCCGATGGGAGAACTGCAACCCGCGCCGCCGTTTGCCGAGTTAGTCTGCGCCAGAAGTGGATTAAATATCTCTCCCTGATAAGTCGGATTCCCGCTGCAGTCGACTATGCCCGGGATTGGGCTACTGAGTTGAAGAAACGAAGAAAAATCTCCGCTGACTTCGGCGGGCGTAGGAACCGTGGAGAGTTGAGGCAGTGCCTGACGAATGCGAAGGCCTTCGTAATCCCCGAAGAAAAACAGTTTGTTTTTGACGACGGGGCCTCCCAGCGTAAAGCCGAACTGGTTTTGCTTATAGGGCTGCTGGCCGAAGAGGTCAAAGGCATTGATGGCGTCGAATTTGTCGTTGCGCAAAAACTCCCAGAGATCGCCGTGGAACTGGTTGCTGCCAGACTTGATGACGGCGTTCATGATCGCGCCGTTGCCGCGGCCGAATTCCGCGCTGTAGGAATTGGTTTCGACCTTGAACTCGGCGATGGCATCCACTGCGGGCTGCACCACGTAAGCCGCGCCGTTGAGCACGTCGCCAAGATTCGCGTTGTTATCGATGCCGTCGAGCAGAAAGTTATTTTGCAGAGAGCGAGCGCCGTTCGAACTGAACCCGTAAGAAGTTTCGACGCGCGAACCCGGCTCGGCGGCGGCGACGCCCGCGCCCAGTAGAGCGAGTTGCGCATAGTTGCGTCCATTCAACGGAAGCGCGTTGATGCGGCGGCTGTCCACCACCTGCCCGAGGTCGGAGGTTTCGGTTTCGAGTTGAGTACCCTCGGCGTTGACGGTCACGGTCTCCGTTGCCTTGCCGGGTTCCAGCTTCAGGTCCACGCTCACGCGATCCTGAATGTTCAGTTCCACCGGGCCAGCAATGGCCTTCTTGAATCCTTGCCTCTCGACGGTAACGGTGTAATGGCCAATCTTGAGCGGGCCGGCAACGTACTCTCCTTCGTGATTTGTGGAGAGCGTTAGCTGAGTGCCGTGATCAATATCCGTCACAGTAACCTTGGCATCGGCGACCACTGCGCCGGAAGAATCGCGCACCACACCCACAATGGCGCCAGCATCTTTCTGCGCCCACAGTGGCGCTGCAATGCTCATGGCTGCAACGAGTACAACGGCCCCAAAAATTTGTCGAGTATAGAAAGGAATGGGCATAGGACAAGTCTCCTGAGCTGAATGAAAGCCGCGAGGCTGCTGTGAAATATTACGAACGATTACTTTTACTTGCGTTTCATGGCCTTTGTCAACTGGGATATTCAGATCGGAAGCATCTTGAAAGTGATTTGCCTACTTCTTCATCCCACATGCCGCCGCGTAAGTTCGCAGCACCAGCTGAATGTGGTATCGAATGATCGCCTTTCCGGTCTGCTCGATCTGTCCCGCTCGAATCGCAACGTATTCTCGGGGTAGGAACTGGCTGACGAGTGTCAGGGGAAATGTGTGCGTTTCGAGGTTGCTGAGCAGGCGTTCGATCTCCGCTTGCACAGCGGGTTCGTGCCAGTAGTAGCGGCAGCGGTCGCTGTAACTGTAGGCCCGCGCGAGGCGTAAGTGGTTTTTATTCCCGGCATAGTAGGAGCGCCAGTCAATAGGTTGCCGCCGCATAGCCTGATCGAGAGCTTCCCGAACGCGCGATAGCTTACTGCTTTTGCTCCCGCCAAGCAGTTCTCTTTCGATCGCGCTCAAGGCGAAGACAGCCTCGCGAAACGCGAAGGTTAACCACGGGCCCACTTTCAGAATAGCGAAGTGACCTTCGACCATTTGCGCGAGAGCGGCAGGAGATTGGTAATCCGTTGAGTGCGCCTCATAAACGAGCGCAGGGCTGCGTGGCAATGCTGCTGAGAGTGATTGCGCCCGCTCGGGATCGAAGTCAATTACAAAGTCGTTTCCAAACTCAACTCCGGGCTGCACGACGATGCCAATCACACGTTGCCAGGCCGCCGATAAGTCTTTGTGTTCAAAAGCGCGCCGAAAAATTTGCAGAGTCTCATTGAGGTTGTCGACCGTAGTTATGACGGGAGGTTCGCCGGCAGCCAACTCGCCGCCCGGGACTGGCACCTCGGTTCCGATGACATACAGAGGAGCGGCCGCGCTGCGCGGCAAATCCTTCAGTGCTTGCTCAGCAGCCTCGCAAAGCATGGCTGCCCGCTCCGCGACGATGTTTTCGGGGACGATTTTTCCATCACCAACGCATGCCATGCTCGCATCCAGATGGATTTTTCCGTATCCGGCGAGCACACAGGCTCGGACTAGGTCGACAGCCTTTTTCAAAGCGCGACCCGATGCCTCGGCTCTCCACGGAAATGGACCGAGATGATCCCCGCCCAGCAATATTCGATCTTTTGGGAGCCCGATGCGCCGCGCCGCGGAATGAACAAAATCTGCGAACTGGGATGGCGTCTGCCCCGTGTAACCGCCGAGTTGATTTACCTGGCTGGAAGTAGACTCGACAAGAAGCAGGGAATCGTCTTCGAGGGCCTGATGGATCACCGCATCGATGACCCAGGGATGCGCGGAGCAGACCGCGTAGACTCCGCCCTTACCCGAGGCGCGATTGCTCTTCACAATATTTTGCAACTCGGCGCTGGAACTTCGGCGCAGAATCTCCGGGTTTGAATCTCGTTTCTTCAAGAGTCGTCCCTCAAACTCGCGACAGTTTGTTGCGGATAGGTTGATGCGCACATTATGAACTCGGAAGTGCTCGCGCAATCGAATTCTTGACAACGCCTGCAATTAGAAAGTAAAACGAATTAATTCGCAATATTTCGCAATCGCGGCAGCAGCTCCGCGATGTGGGATATGACGAGAGATATCATAAGAGCGAGGTGTGGGAACCCATGATCACGCGCCGGCAAGCTTTGGCTCAAACCTGCTGTGCGTTGCTCGGCCTAGCCCTACCTCGCTGGTGCTCAGCGCAGAACGGTCTTGCCGACAATTCTAGTTCCGCCACGCCCGACGGTTCCCCTGATCTTGAGATCGAAAGTTCGGTTTTGCGGATTGAGTTCGACCGTAGGATGCGCGGCCGCGTAGTTGCCTTGATGGGCCCAGAGCCGAAAATTCTGGCTCCGTTTTCTGCATCGGAAACGCTGACCGGAGTTCGCACATGGAGCGACTTTGCCCTTACTGCGAGCCACCACGAACATGTTACCGACGCGTTCGGTGCGGGCGAGCGACTGTCCTTGACTGGCAAGTCCGGCGACTTGCGCAAGGATGTGTCGGTCACGATTTATTCTGAGTTTCCCTCCTTCGCCATCTTTGAGGTTGCGTATACGAATGAAGGTGCAGCTCCAATTGCAATTCGCAGCTGGGCCAACCATAAATATTCGCTGAGCGCTGTGGGGGCCGCGCACGGACCAGCTTTCTGGTCTTACCAGAGCGGCTCATACGAGAAGCGGCCGGATTGGGTGCTTCCGTTGCGCGCCGGATTCAGTCAGAACAATTTTCTCGGTATGAATGCCAGCGACTATGGCGGTGGTACTCCCGTGATCGATGTGTGGCGCAAAGACCTTGGACTCGCGGTCGGCCACCTTGAGCCTGGGCCGCGGCTTATCTCACTCCCAGTTTCCATGCCCGACGCGAGTCATGCTCATGTGGCGGTCCATGGCACGCACAAGCGAAACCTGGATCCGGGTGAGACTTTCCATACTCTTCGCACTTTTGTGTCGGTGCATCAGGGGGACTACTTTCGCACGCTCGCCGAATATCGCCGCCTGATGGCGCGGCAGGGATTTCAAATGGCTTCTGCGCCCGACAGCGCCTACGGCCCGATCTGGTGTGCGTGGGGCTATGGCCGCTCGGTAAAACTGAAACAGGTTTACGACACGCTGCCGACGGTCAAGAAGATGGGATTCTCGTGGGTCACGCTGGACGATGGCTGGCAGAATAACTACGGCGATTGGAATCTCGACGCCAAGAAGTTTCCGCATGGCGACGCGGACATGAAAGCGCTTGTAGATCGCGTGCATGATGAGGGATTCAAAGCGCAGTTGTGGTGGTCGCCGCTGAGCGCGGTCGCGGCTTCGCAGGTGCTCAAGAATCATCCTGACTTTCTTCTGTTGAATCGCGATGGATCACGGCGGAAGATCTCGTGGTGGAATTCGTTTTATCTTTGCCCGGCTGATAAAGACGTTGTGGAATATCACAAGGCGCTCGTGCGGAAGATCCTCGGCGAGTGGGGATACGACGGGCTGAAACTTGATGGCCAGCACATGAACGCCGTTCCGCCTTGCTACAATCCCGCGCATTATCACAAGCGTCCGGAGGATTCGGTTGAGGCGCTGCCTGATTTCTTCAAGGAGCTTTACGAAACTGCGCGCAGCGTGAAGCCGGATGCGATGGTGGAGTTCTGTCCGTGCGGCACCGGCTACTCGTTCTTCACGATGCCGCAGTTCAATATGTCGGTCGCGTCCGATCCGGAAAGTTCGTTTCAGGTTCGTTCCAAAGGAAAGACGTTGAAGGCGCTGATGGGAGATAACATTCCCTACTTTGGCGATCACGTTGAGTTGAGCGACGGGGCGACTGATTTCGCATCGACTGTTGGCGTGGGCGGAGTTGTTGGAACGCAATTCGTGCTGCCGAATCTGGTCACGAGACACGACAAGTTTGACCTCACGCCACAGCGCGAGAAGGTCTTTGAGAAGTGGCTGACGATTTACAAAGACAAGATGCTGTCGCGAGGCGAGTATTTGGGAGATCTTTACGACATTGGGTTCGATCGTCCGGAGGCGCATGTTATCCGCAAAGGCGGCGAACTTTACTATGCGTTCTTTGCCCGCACGTGGAGCGGGCCGATTGAGTTGCGCGGACTTGAGGACCGCGCCTATCGCGTCGTCGATTATGTGAATGACAAAGATCTCGGAAGCGTACGCGGCCCAAAGGCTACAATTGCCGCGGAGTTCCATCAACATCTGCTCGTCGAGGCTCGGCCCGCGTAAGCGAGGATGAACGAATGCTAAGCGAAGAACGGCAAAGAGCGATCCTCGAGCTACTGCATCGCGACGGGCGCGTGCTGGTCATCGATCTCGCCAGGCAGTTCCATACTTCGCAGGTCACGATCCGCAAAGACCTGGAGATTCTGCATGTCAAAGGCCGCGTTCATCGCACTCATGGGGGAGCGCTGCCAGCGAGCGACGGAGCTCTCGAAGATCCCACGCTGCGAGAAAAGGAAAAGCTGCATCGCAAGGAGAAGTTGCAGATCGCCGCCGCTGCCGCGCGCATGGTGACGGAAGGGCAAGTCGTCATTCTCGATTCCGGCACTACGACCACCGCCATCGCGCGCGCCCTGCGCAACCATCAGCACACCACCATCATTACCAACGCGGTGAACATCGCCGCTGAACTTTCTGGATCCGCGCTGGAAGTGATTCTTACCGGCGGCAGTCTTAGAAAGAACTCGTTTTCTCTGGTCGGTCCCATCGCCGAAGAGACGCTGCACAAATTGCATGCCGACATTCTGTTTCTGGGAGTCGATGGATTCGATGTGCAGTATGGGCTTAGCACTCCTAACCTCTTGGAGTCGAAGGTGAACCGCGCGATGATCGAGATCTCGAAGACGACCGTCGCGGTTTGCGATTCCAGTAAATTTGGGAAGCGCAGCCTTTCGTTGATCGCTCCTACTTCTTCTCTGCATCATGTGATCACCGACTCGAACATTCCCAAGGCGGCTTTGAGCGCGCTGAAAAAGTCCGGAGTTGCGGTCACGATTGCGTGACGCCCTTGCGTCGCAGGAATTTCTCTAGACTCTTCAAGTCGGGCTGGCCGGCTGTGCCTCCTACCTGTTGCGTGGATAGGGCGCCGCAGGCGTTGCCTTCGACCAGGCATCCGTGGAGATTGCGGCCGCAGAGGAAGGCGTGGACGAAGCCTGCCGCGAAGGAGTCTCCGGCGCCGGTTGTGTCTACGGGGCGAACCTTGAACGGCGGCGCGGAGACTACCTGGCCGTCGGCCGCGGCGATGGCTCCGCGGGGGCCTAGCTTGACTACTACGCAGGGCGCTCTTTCGGCTAACTGCTGGAGCGCTTCGCGGACATTTTTCTTCCTCGTGAGATGAAGCGCTTCATCCTGATTGATAAAAAGAATGGTGGCTTCATCGACCACGCGCCAAACGTCGGGGCCCCACGATGACATGGGGTCTGAGTTGGGATCGAACGACGTGGTTAGGCCCAGCTTTCTGGCCCGGCGCAGAATTTGCGGGAAGGCCGGGCGCAGAGCTGTTTGCAGAAAGAAGGAAGTCATGTGCAGGTGGCTGTGTCCGCGCAGGGCTCGCAGATCGAGATCTTTTTGGCGCAGCTCGGAGATTGCTCCGAGGACTGTTACGAGGGCGCGATCTTTGCGCGTGCTTAGCGAAATGGTTACGCCTGTTTTTGACGTGGGAACGGTGGACACATTCTTCGTGGAGATGCCGGCCTTTTGAAGGGCATTCAGGCAGAAACTTCCGTAGTCGTCGTCTCCTACTTTGCTGAAGAAGCTTACGGGATGGCCCAGGCGGGCTGCTCCACAGGCGAAGATTGCGGAGGCGCTGCCTAGGACTGTCTGGAAATCTTCGGCTAGGACTTCTTGGCCCAGGACTGGGGCGGAGGTTAGTCCGCTGGCGATCAGGTCTACGTTCAGTTCGCCGATTACGGCGACTGCGCGCGCTCGTTGCTGCTGCATTTTTTCATTCCGCATGCTTAGCCTGCTGGCTTTCTGCTCAGAGTCCGCCTCGCTTGGCTCGGTGGGACAGCCGAGGCGGCTGTTCCCACATGACTATTGCAGGTGATCCTTAAGGCACAACTGCTAATTTCGGATGTTTGATGCGGTTTCGTTTTGTTGCTATATTTGTTGCTAAACATTTCTATATATTTCGCGATGGCTCACCAGTATATTGCAGTAGGATGCGCGTTAGGAAGGAGTGAGATTGGTTCAGGGGCGCGTAATCGATGGACTTCAGGCCCTACTTGGCGCTAGCGACGCGGAAAAAGACGCGCGGGGTACGCGCTACACTCCGCGGGAAATTCGGCGTCAGCCCGCCTCGTGGCAAACGACTTATTCGATTTGCGCAGAGCGGCGGCCTGAGCTGACGCAGTTCTTGCTGCAGTCGCGGATCGCTGTCGAGGCGGAGAAGGGCGCGGAGCCGTTGCCTCGTCCAACCGTATTTCTTGTGGGTGCAGGGACATCCGATTATGTGGGCCAGGCTCTCGCTCCCTTGCTGCGCAGGTTGTGGGGATGCGAGGTGTGGGCCGTTCCAAGCACCGATCTGCTGACGAACTTCGACGACCTTGTTTTTCGGGACCGGCCCTATCTCTGGATTTCGTTTTCGCGTTCGGGTGAGAGTTCCGAGGGATTGGCCGTCCTCGATGCCGCACTCGAGAAACATCCTAACGTGCGGCACCTGCTGGTGACTTGTAACGCGTCCGGCCAGATGGCTGCGGTTTGTGAAAAGGCTCCTGACCGCGCTTTCGTGCTGGCTCTCGACGACTCCGCCAATGACCGCGGGTTGGCGATGACGAGTTCTTTCACAAATATGGTCGTCGCCGGACACTGCATTGCGCACACGTTTACTCCCGCTGATTACGATGAGCAATTTTCTTTGTTGCGGAGCGCGGGAGAACGCTTCCTGGAATGTGCGCAGGAAAGTGCCGCAACGATTGCGCAGGAAGATTTCACGAAGGCATGTTTTGTAGGTTCGGGAGTACTGCGGGCAGTGGCGAGGGAATCCGCGCTGAAGGTGCTGGAACTGACGGCGGGTAATATCCAGGCAATGTCGGAATCCGCTCTGGGCCTGCGGCACGGACCGATGTCAGCGCTGGACGGAAATACGCTCTTCGTGAGCTTTCTTTCGCAGGATCGGCGGCGGCGGAGTTATGAACTCGATTTGCTGGAGGAAGTGCACAGGAAGCGACTTGGGAGGGTGCGCGTCGTGGTGACGCCGGAATCCACCGAGCGGCTCGACTCGACCGCGGATCATGTTCTTTCGTTGGATGCGCCGGGAAGTTTGCGGGAACATTCGCAGGAGCTCGGCGACGAATACCGCGCACCGATCGACGTGATGCTGGCCCAGTTGGTGGGATTGTTCTGTTCGCTGCGGCTGGGGCTGAAGCCGGATAGTCCGAGTCCGAATGGCGCGATCAGCCGCGTGGTGTCGCATGTGAATATTTACTGAAGATTTACGCTTGTGCGAACAGCACTCGACGAACATTACTTGCCAAATGGTATTTGCCTACCAACGACGCGACGACGTTGCAGCTACTCCGACTCACCGTTTACAATCTCAAGTAACGTTCTGACGGATGTAAACCATCCCGAGTTTCGCAAACGTAGCCGCGCGGTGGTCAGGGTGCGGTACCTATGTCGGGATTCCTTTCAAGCAGTTGCTAAAATGTGGCGGCGTAGCTCAGGTGGCTAGAGCGACGGTCTCATAATCCGTAGGTCCGTGGTTCGAGTCCACGCGCCGCCACCAATCTCCACAACAACTTGCAGGCCGATGGATCTTTTCGAAGCCTGTTTCTGGATGGGTTCCGAATTACTAACGAATTGGGGCTTAATCGCCGGCTAGGCGCGCTGCTTGCGTCATGAGATAATTTCGTTCCGGAATGCTCGTCGTTGCGGCGGCTGCGATTCGGTAGTGTTTGATGGCAGCTTCGTGATCTCCCGTTTGTTCCAGCAGGTGGGCACGAACCGCGGCGAGACGATAGTGAGTGGCGAGGCGCGGGTCGGTGTCGAGCGCCGTCAGCAGTTGCAGTCCCTCGGCTGGGCCATGCACCATGGCGGCTGCGATTGCGTGATTCAGAGTGACCATTGGACCAGGAGAGACTCGTTTCAATAACTCGTAGAGAGCGAGAATCTGTGGCCAGTCTGTGTCCTCGGCACGCCTGGCCTCGTCGTGAACGGCGGCGATTGCTGCCTGAAGTTGATACAGTCCGACCGCCCCTTTCGCCAGCGCGGAGGTGAGAAGCCCAGTGCCTTCGGAAATCTCCACGCGATCCCACAAACTTCGATCTTGTTTATCCAGGGGGATGAGTTCTTCGTCGGGCCCGGTGCGAGCTGCACGCCGAGCGTCGGTTAGCAGCATGAGCGCGAGAAGACCTGCGACCTCGGCATTGTCGGGAATTAGCGTTCTCGCGTTACGCATCAGGCGAATCGCTTCCCGTGACAGGTCGAATCGTTGCAGATGCGAACCGATGCTGCTGGTGTATCCCTCGTTGAAGATGAGGTAGAGGGTGTGCAGAACTGCGGGCAGCTGTTCAGCGCGCTCGTGCCGGTGGGGAAGACGGAACGGCGTGCCTGAAGTTTTGATGGTTTGCTTCGCGCGGCTGATTCGCTGCGCCATCGTGGCTTCCGGCACCAGAAAGGCGTTGGCGATTTCAGCCGTGGTCAAACCGCCAACCGCCCGCAACGTCAGCGCGATTGCCGAGGACGGAGTGAGCGAGGGATGGCAGCACATGAACAACAAAATCAGAGTGTCGTCGGGATCCATGTCGGCCTCGATCTCGAGAGGCGATGCCACGATTTCTTTTTCAGCGGCGACTGCCGTTTCTCGTTCGCGGCGGGCAATTTCGCTGCGCGCCTGGTCCGTCATGCGGCGGCACGCCACCTGAATCAGCCAGCCTCGAGGATTTTCGGGAACTCCCTGCTGCGGCCATTGGCTGAAAGCGGCGATCATCGCTTCCTGCACCGCATCTTCGGCCGCGGAAAAATCGCGGAAGCGGCGCGCGACGGCGCCGAGCACCTGCGGCGCAAGTTCGCGCAACAAGTGCTCGGACGTCGCATCCCACGTCTTCGTCATCGGCACTCCGGTCATCGGCACTCCGTTAGAGCATTTCCGGCGGCGGTCCGCTCATAATCGGGCGTACTTCAATCGGCATGTTCAACGGCGCACCGCCGGGGCCGGGCGCGGCCGACATCTTCGCGGCAATCTCATAGGCTCGCTGTGAACTGTCGACATCGATGATCCAGAAGCCGGCCAGAAATTCTTTGGACTCCGGAAACACGCCGTCTGTCACGGGCCGGCCGTCTTTGCCAGCCCGCACCTGCTTCGCCTGATCAGGAAACGACAGACCTTCCGCCGACACTAGTTCCCCACGCTCATGCAGTTCTTTATTGGCAGCTATCATGAAGGCAATATGTGCCTGAAGATCCTTCCGCGGCCATTCTGGCACGCCGTGCCCACTCTTCATTGTGTTCATCATCAAAATGTATTTCATCATCTCGCTCCTTTATTTTATTAGGCGCCCACTTCCGGTGCCTTCAGGTGGAAGTCGTAGCCAGCACTCCGTTCTCGACATTCGTCAATCAAGATTTGGCTTCATAGGTTGCGAACTGCCGCACCTCAATCGGCATGTTTCCAGATGCGGAGGAGATCCGTCCCGCGATGGCGTACGCGCGCTCGGCGTTCGGAACGTCGACGATCCAGTAGCCCAGCAGAAATTCCTTCGATTCGGGGAAGATGCCGTCGGTGACGGGGACGCCGTCCTTTTCGCCGCGCACGACCTTGGCTTCTTTCGGTTGGGCTAAACCTTGGGTGGCGACAAATTCTCCGGACTCGGTTAGATCTTGGTTGATGCGATGCAGAACTGCCATGTGCGCCTGAATATTTTGTTTCGGCCGGGCGCGATATCCCTCAACGCCGGCATTCGTTCCTGACATCAGCAAAATGTATTTCATGCTTTCTGCTCCTGTGCTGGTTTTATTTTCCTTCTACTTCGCCTGGGTATGAAACATCCATCGGACGCCGAACTGGTCGTTGAGTGCTCCGTACATGCCAAAGAATTGCTGGCTCAGAGGATCTGTGACCTCGCCTCCCTGGGAAAGTTTTTCGAATAGAGACTTTAATTCCTGAGTTGTGCCTCCGCTGAGAAAGAGACAAGCCGTGTTGCCACGAACCGGCGTGCGATCAGGCCGCAGCCAGTCCGATGCCGAAATATCCGCGCCGCTAGCTGTCAGCCGGGCATTCAGAATTTTGTCGTGTTGGGAGGCTGGAATTCGATTTTTCTCGGGAGTGTCTTTCACCGCAGTCAGAATCAGCTCTCCGCCGAAGCACGATTTGTAAAACTCCATTGCTTGCCGGCAATTGCCTTCGAACAGCAGGTATGGGGTTAGGGTTGTCATTTTTTGTCTCCTTGTTTGTTGCCGCGCCTGCGATCTGCGCTTTCATCCTGTAGTCGGAGCTGTCCAGCCATTCTCTACATTTTCTTTAGAAACATTTCATGGGGCAAAAATCGCCGCCCGATGTAGATTTAGGAACGGCAGAACCGACATCGCAGTGGAGGCGAGAAAGTGAAAACCGATGAAATGGTAGTGGACGTTAGCCAGGACTGGGTGCTGGCCTGCAATGTGCAAGAGGCGTTTATGCAGGCGCCGCATACGGCTAGCGCTTCGTTAGACTATAGCGCCCGCTGTCGTCAGGTCCGGGCACTCGGCGGCGATTGCTACAATTTCATCCCCCTGAAACAGGACGGCCTAGGCTTGGTCGTTGGAGACGCGTCGGGCAAGGGCCTGGCCGGTGCGCTCATGATCGCCAACGTGCAATCCTCCCTCAGAACGGCGGCATTGTTTACGGGAGATGACTTGGCCGCTCTACTGAAGGTAGTGAATGGGCAGACGTGCGTTTCGTTCGCCGAAGGCCGGTATGCGACGTTGTTCTACGGAGTGTTCGACGGCTCGACCTGCACTCTGCGGTATGTGAATGCCGGACATAATCCGCCGATCGTCATTCGGCAGGACGGTTCAACGCACTGGCTGGAGACAGGCGGCGCCCCGGTGGGATTGTTCGCAGATTCGGAGTATCGGGAGGGCACCGTAAGACTCGAAACCGGTCATTTGCTAATCGCCTTTACTGATGGACTTATTGAAGCGGAAAATCAGGACGGTCAGGAATGGGGAGTTGAAGGCTTAGTGAAAGCAGCGGCTAGCGGAGCGCAATGCATTCAAGGCGCTGGAGATCTCGTTAATTCAATCTTCAGCACCATGGATGACTTCTGCCAGGGACGCCAAACCGACGATGCAACCTTGGCGGTGATACGGGTTGGCCCGCGGGCCCTCTGAACATTGGGTTAGAGAGGACTCTCTGACGAGCCGATTCTCAGCTCTGTGCACGGCGTTCGCGCGTCGCAGCGCCTTTGGCGGCGGCCGCTCCCCTATTCTTTTGGGGATGAACGCCCAAGTCGTGCCAGGACGTTTCCGCAAGGTTGACGCCGAAATAGCCTGCGGCCTTCTCGATGTTTGCGAAAGCCAAAGCGCGGTCGGCATCGGAGACGTCGATGACTTGATCGAACCGCGCAACGGCGTTGCGCACATGTTGTGCGTCGGTCATTGGTTCTTTACGCTGCTTCGGAAACGCGTAGACGCTGTCGGGAAGGTCACTCTGCGTGGTCAACGTTCCGTGTTTCTCGTGGGATTTCCAAGTTGCTTCCGGCATTTCTTTGCCATCCTTTCTTTCAATTGTCGTATGGTCCAGAAAACAGAACTAATTCAGCAACGATTCCCAGTTGGCCGGCACCCTGCCTGCGGGTCCAGGTACGGGCTGACTGGCGGGATGAGAATGCGGCGGAGGCAACTCCCCGCCCCTGACCATTCCCTTCTTCTCGTAATCGTAGAACCAATCCTCGCCCGGCTCAAAGCTGGCGATGATCTGATGACCTGTGGCTGCCGCGTGCTTGGACGCATGCTGGCTCGGAGAACTGTCACAGCATCCGATGTGCCCACACTCCGCACAGCGGCGGAGATGAAACCACCAACTTTTCGGTGACGCCAGGCATTCGACACATCCGTCGCCGCTTGGCTTCGAAGCGGGATTAATTCCGGGACGATCTTTTTTCATTTTCGATTTTCCTCTCGATGTTTTATGTGAAGCGACGAGTTCACGCTACCAGCAAAATTTTACCGCTGCTGCCCTTTTCTGCCGCTGCCTGGGCCTCGGCCGCTTCGCTGAGTGGCAGCTTCTGGCTGATCGGGATTATCAGCTTGCCATCTCGTACAGCTTCGGCCATGAACTCGAGTGTTTTCCTGTCGAAATGCGAGAACACGTGCGTTACCTTCACAGATGGATATGTCGCGGCGTTCTGCGGCGCCTCGACAACAGATGCATACACTCCTCCCGGCTTGACCCTGGCGATCAGCTTCTCGGCGAGTTTTCCGCCGACCGTATCAGCCACTGCATCGAGCGGCGGAAGATTCGCAATCTCGGTGTCGTCGTCGGTTGCGACCACCTGGTCCGCGCCCACGGTCTTCGCGTCGTCTGTCTGCATCTGCTTCTTTAGAACACCCGCGATTACAGTCGCCCCGCGTTGCTTCGCGGTGAATGCCGCTGAACGCCCGACACTTCCTACAGCACCTACGACCAAAACCGTCTGGCCTGCTTTGATCTCCGTAGCGGCCATGAGTTGGTTGCCGGTCACCGTGACCAGCGGCAGCGCGGCCGCCTGGATCAAATCGAGCCCCTTGGGAACTTTCGCCAGAGCCGCAGCTTTTACGACGCAAAGCTCGGCGTAAGTGTTATCCGCCATCGCGAACACCTGGTCGCCAACCGAAAAGTCCTCTACCCGAGATTCAACTTTCGCTACGGTCCCCGCGATGTCGACCCCTATGAGGCTTGGGAAGTGCATGGGATAAAAATCTTTCGTTAACCCAGCGCGCCGTTTGTAGTCGATGGGATTCACGCTGCTGGCGGCGACGCGCACCAGCACTTCGCCGGGTCCCGGAACCGGGTCAGGGTATTGCTCGAACTTGAGTACTTCTGGACCACCATATTGGTGGACGACGATTGCGTTCATAATTCACCTCCAAGTTGGAAGACAAGCCTTAAAGAACAGTTGGATGTAGAAAGCCGCGATTGGTCGCACAGTTCACTTTTCGACTGAACGCTTGCGGAAGGCGACGCGCGTTCCCAGTTCCGCATCATCCGCTATTTAGCACGAACCGTGGTGAAGAATCTATTGGACGATGGTATCGGCTGACACTTTTTGCGATCGGTGTGGCGACAAAGTGGTGTGCCAATCCGAATTCCTAAGTCTTTTCATAATCCCGTAGCATCACAGGTTTATGCTTTAAGCAGGTCATCCTCAAAGATGGCGAATTGGAGTTTCCGGAGAACCGAATGGCTGGCGCAACTGAGGTTTCGGCTGAAATCCTGACGCCGCTCAGCGCTGATGAGTTGAGAAAGATCGACGCTTACTGGCATGCCTGCAATTATTTAGCGGCTGGAATGATCTATCTTCGCGCGAATCCTCTGCTGCGCGAGCCCTTGAAGCCGGAGCACATCAAGAATCGGCTGCTTGGCCATTGGGGATCAGATCCAGGACAGTCTTTGATCTGGATTCACCTGAACCGTCTGATTAAGAAATACGACCTGAATGTGATGTACATCGCGGGCCCGGGCCACGGCGCGCCGGCAACTTTGGCCAACTGCTACCTTGAAGGCTACTACTCCGAGATTTATCCCGATAAGAGTCGCGATGAAGCTGGCCTGCTCAAGTTCTTTCAGCAGTTTTCGTTTCCCGGCGGGATCGGCTCGCACTGTACGCCGGAAACACCCGGCTCGATTCACGAAGGCGGCGAACTGGGCTATTCCATCTCGCATGCGTACGGAGCGGCATTCGACAATCCTGATCTCATCGTTGCTGTCGCGGTAGGAGACGGCGAAGCCGAGACCGGTCCGCTTGCAACAGCCTGGCACTCGAATAAATTCCTGAATCCCATTCGCGATGGAGCTGTGCTGCCCGTGCTGCATCTCAACGGCTACAAGATCGCGAATCCCACGATCCTGGCGCGCATCCCGCATGAAGAATTGGAAGCGCTTCTGATCGGATACGGGCACAAACCTTATTTCGTCGAGGGCGACGACCCGCTTGCCATGCATCAGCAAATGGCTTCGACCCTCGAGCAATGCGTTCTGGAAATTCGCTCGATTCAGCAGCGCGCCCGCTCCACCGGCGATGCTACGCGGCCGCGCTGGCCCATGATCGTACTTCGCTCTCCCAAGGGATGGACTGGACCGAAAGTTGTGAACGGCCACAAAGTCGAGGGATCGTGGCGGGCGCATCAGATTCCCGTGTCCGACCCAGCGACGAATAAGAAAGATCTGACGCTTGTCGAAGACTGGTTGCGCAGTTACAAGCCCGAAGAATTATTCGACGCCAACGGTACGCTCGTTCCCGAACTGCAGGAGCTTGCGCCTTTAGGTCCACGGCGCATCTCCGCCAATCCGCACGCCAACGGCGGAGTGCTGCGAAGAGAACTCGAACTGCCAGACTTTCGCGACTACGCGGTCGAAGTCAAAGCGCCGGGTGGAATTTACGCGCAGCCCACCGATGTGCTCGCGCACTTTCTCGCCGAGGTAATGCGCCGTAACATGAGTTCCTTCCGTGTGTTTGGACCCGATGAGACTGCGTCCAACAGGCTCACAGCCATCTATGCCGCCTCGAAGAAAACCTGGTTGGCCGAATTCAGGCCGGATGACGCCGACGGTGGCGAACTCGATATCGCCGGGCGCGTGATGGAAATGTTGAGCGAGCACACGCTGCAAGGATGGTTTGAAGGCTACGTTCTGACGGGCCGCCACGGCCTCTTTTCAAGTTATGAAGCTTTCATTCACGTCATTGATTCCATGTTCAACCAGCACGCCAAATGGCTGGAGAAATCCAAGAAAGAACTCGATTGGCGGGCGCCTGTGCCGTCGATCAACCTCCTCATTACTTCTCTGGTGTGGCGGCAGGATCACAACGGCTTCACGCATCAAGACCCCGGATTTCTTGACGTAGTCACCAACAAGAGTCCCGATGTCGTGCGAATTTATTTACCGCCGGACGCGAACTGCCTGCTCAGCGTGACGGACCACTGCCTTCGGTCGCGCGATTACGTCAACGTAATCGTCGCGGATAAGCAGGAGCATTTGCAGTACCTCAACATGGAAGATGCGGTCACGCATTGCACCAAGGGCATTGGCATCTGGGACTGGGCGTCGAGCGACGACGGTGAAGAGCCTGACATAGTGATGGCCTGTGCCGGCGACATCCCGACGATGGAGTCGCTGGCGGCGGTCGCAATCTTGAAAGCACACTTCGCCGATTTGAAGATACGATTCGTCAACGTTGTGGATCTTTTCCGCCTCATGCCGGCGACTGAGCATCCGCATGGACTCTCGGATCGCGATTTCGATTCGCTCTTCACCGCCGACAAGCCGGTCATCTTCAACTTCCATTCCTATCCTTCGCTCATTCACAAGCTAAGTTACCGGCGCAAGAATCACGACAACTTCCATGTGCGCGGATACAAGGAAAAGGGCAGCATCAACACACCGCTCGAACTCGCGATTCTGAATCAGATCGACCGCTTTAATCTGGCGATTGACGTCATCGATCGTGTCCCGCGTCTGCGCTCCGTCGGCGCGCACGTCAAGGAATGGCTGAAGGGCCAGATCATCGAGAGCATTCACTACGCTCACACCGAAGGCATCGACAAAGAAGAAATTCGAAAGTGGAAGTGGCCCGGATAGCGATGGCAAGAAAAACGAAAGGCATGGCGAACCAGTTACGGGAGCACGACGGACCCATCCTGGCGCTCAACAGTGGCTCGTCTTCACTGAAATTCGGCATCTACCGGCGCAGTGTGACGGACCTTGGGGTGACGGATGAAGAGCCTCTGCTGACTGGCAGCGCCGATGGCATTGGACGTGACAGTGGATCCCTGCGCATTCTTTCCTCGGATGGAAAACCGCTCGTGGAGCGCGACTGCGTTCACGAGTCGCAGAGCGATGCGCTCAATACTCTGGCTGGGGCAATACGAGAACACAGTGACGACGCACCGGTCGCCGTGGGTCATCGCGTAGTGCATGGCGGCCCCAATCTCCGCACACACCAAATCATTACCCCGCAGGTTCTCGATCAACTGCGTTCGGCAACACACTTTGCGCCTTTGCATATTCCTCAGGCTCTGTCGCTGATCGCAGCCGCTCAATCAATTTTTCCTGCGGCTGCACAATTCGCCTGCTTCGACGATGCTTTTCACCAGACGATCCCGGAGGTAGCTTCGCATTTTCCGCTTCCGCAGCGCTATTCCGACGAAGGCATTCGCCGTTATGGTTTCCATGGAATTTCTTACGAATCGCTGGTGCATCACTTCGGCGCAAAGCTCCCCGAGCGAGCCATCTTCGCGCACCTGGGCAACGGATCGAGCCTGTGTGCGCTCCATAACGGGATGTCGATCGATACCACGATGGGTCTCACGCCTACTGGCGGCATTCCGATGGGGACGCGCTCTGGAGATCTCGACCCCGGCGTCATCGTCTATTTGTTGCGTAATGAGAAGCTCGATGCCGACAGCCTGGAGAATCTGCTCAATCATCAATGCGGCCTTTTCGCGCTCTCATCCGGCGAGAGCGATGTGAAAACGCTGGAAGAACATGTGCAAGCTGGAGACCCAAACGCCCGGCTTGCGCTGGACATCTTTGCCGTTGCAGTACGAAAAACAATCGGCGCCTACATGGCGCTGCTCGGCGGCGTTGACCTGCTTGTTTTCACCGGCGGAATCGGAGAGCACGGCAGCCACATTCGATCTGCGGCAACCGACGGACTCGATTCTCTTGGGTTGACTCCAGACAAGATTCAAGTTGTCTCGACACAGGAAGAGCAACAGATCGCGCGCCGCTGCCGCGAGATGATGAACTTTTCCCGCTAAATGCTCGTATGCTGTTCCCAGCGAACCGCGGGTGTCACGCTGGATCTCTAAGAAGATTTGTGAGGAAACAGGAGGAGTTCAATCATGCGTTCTGATATTGTGCCCGGAGGAATTTTCCCCGACTACGAACTGCCCGATCACACGGACAAATTGCAAAAGCTCAGTGAGATACAGGGCGATGATCCGCTGATCCTTACGCTGGCGCGCGGCCACTATTGCCCAAAGGAGCATCAGCAGCATTTGGAGATCGCCGCGTTCTACCCGAAGATCGCGGTGGCATACACCCAGATCGCCACGATCGCCACCGACGATCACCACACACTTCAGGAATTTCGCGCGTCGGTCGGAGCCCAGTGGCCATTCCTTTCCGACCCCAAGCGAAAGGTTCAGAAGGATCTCGACATCGCGGAATATACAGACCCCGAGCACAATCCGATGATCCCGTATACGCTCGTGCTCAAGCCAGGCCTTGTGATTCACAGCATCTACAACGGCTACTGGTTCTGGGGACGTCCATCGATCAGCGATCTTTGGAGCGATCTGCGCGCCGTGACGCGTGAAATCCGCCCCGACTGGGATCTAAGTGCCCCTGGATTGCGCCAAGCATGGAATGCGGGTGATCTCTCGCGTTTCCACGGGTGGAACAAAAAAAAGAAGACTAAAGTGAGACATGCCTCGAAGGGGCGGAAGAAATAGTGGTGGCATTGTGATACTGGACGGGGAATTGGTTTCAGCGAGGATTTGACGCGAGCGTGGCAGATTACACCAAGCTGTTACCACTCGCCGGAGGTGAGATAGTCGTTAATCGACTTTGCGGCGCGCCGTCCAGCGCCCATGGCCAGGATCACGGTCGCACTCCCGGTGACGATGTCGCCGCCGGCAAAAACGCCTTTCCGCGAGGTGCGCTGCGTTGCGGCGTCCGCCTGAATGTAGTTGCGCTTATTCGTATTCAGACCGGGCGTGGTGCTCTGCACAATCGGATTCGCACTCGTCCCGATCACGATGACCGCGACGGACAGAGGAATTTCGTATTCGGAGCCTTCAATCGGAACTGGACGACGTCTACCGGAAGCATCGGGTTCGCCGAGCGCCATCTTCTGACAGCGCGCGCCGGCCAGCCATCCCTTGCCGTCGTCGAGAAACTCTATCGGTGCCGTGAGCACTTGAAATTCGATTCCTTCCTGCTGCGCGTGTTTCACTTCTTCTTTGCGCGCCGGCATCTCGGCCTCGCTACGGCGGTAGAGAACGAACGCCTTTCCCGCGCCCAGTCGCAACGCCGATCGGATCGAATCCAGCGCAGTGTTTCCACCACCGATCACAGCCACATTCTTGCCGCGGAAATCCACGATGGGCGCATCGTACTTCGGGAACTCGTAGGCATGCATGAGGTTGATGCGGGTCAAGAATTCGTTCGCGGAGTAGACTCCGTTCAGATGTTCGCCGGGAATGCCCATGAACTGCGGCAGTCCCGCGCGGTGCCGATGAACACCGCGTCATAACCTTCCTCGTTCATCAGTTCGTCGATGGTGACGGTGCGTCCCACGACTACGTTGGTTTCGAACTCCACGCCCATGGCGCGCATGTAATCGATCTGCTCGCGGATGATTTGCTTGGGTAGGCGAAACTCCGGAATGCCATAGACCAAAACTCCGCCCGGAGTGTGCAGCGCCTCGAACACGTGAACTTGATGTCCCTTCTGCACGAGATCGCCCGCAGCGGTCAGGCCAGAAGGCCCGCTGCCCACGATGGCAACTTTCTTGCCAGTCGGTGCGGCCTTGGGCAGATTGCTGATATCGAGGTGGCGTTGCTCGTAGTCGGCAACGAAACGCTCTAGATATCCGATGCCGAGCGGTTGAACTTTCTTTCCCATCAGACATCCGCCTTCACAGTGATCTTCCTGCGGGCAGACGCGGCCAGTAATAGCAGGCAATACGTTGTCCTCGCGAATCTTGGCCGCCGCGCCCAGGTAGTCGCCGGCGACAATCAGCGCGACGAAGTCTTTCACTTTAACGCCGACAGGACAGTCATTGGTGCAGGCTGGCTTGGCGCATTCCAGGCAGCGCAAAGCTTCCTGCTGTGCCAGTTCTTCGGAGTAGCCCAGGTTAACCTCGGTGAAATTATGGGCGCGTTCTTCCGCACATTGCTCCAGCATGTGTTGCCGGGGAATTTTCATCCGCTGTTTGAGCGGCAGAACATTTAACAAAGAAGACTTCGTTGGCTGGGTCACCGGCCACCTCCATGCAGGGCGCATGTAGTTCTTTCCTGGGCAGGCACGGCATCGAGTAGTAACTTCTCGCGCTGAAATTCCTGCATCGACTTCTGCTCCGCCGCCCGGTACATCGAATTGCGCTGCACCAGCACGGAGAAATCCACGCGGTGCCCGTCGAACTCAGGACCGTCCACGCAGGCGAATTCGCTCTTTCCGTCGACCAGCACGCGGCAGCCGCCGCACATGCCGGTACCATCAATCATGATCGGATTGAGGCTGACGACGGTGCGGATGCGCTCTTTCCGCGTCATCTCCGCCACCGCTCGCATCATTGGGATGGGGCCAATGGCAAGAACCAAGTCAATGCGCGTGCCATTCTCGATTAACTGCCGCAGCTTGTCGGTGACGAAGCCTTTGTCGGCATAGGTGCCGTCATCTGTCGTGATCATCAGTGCATCGCTGACCTCGCGCAGTTCACGCTCCAGAATTACCAGTTCCTTGTTGCGCGCCCCGACGATGGAGATCACGCGATTCCCGGCCCGCTTCAGCGCCGCCGCCGTGGGATATGCCATTGCCGTGCCCACCCCGCCGCCCATCACCACCACAGTCCCAAAGTTTTCTATCTCTGATGGTTTCCCCAGCGGACCCACCACATCCAGAATGCTGTCGCCGGTGTTCAACGAATTGAGAAGATTGGTGGTCTTACCGGCGGACTGAACGACAATGCCGATCGTGCCGCGCTCGGCATCGGAGTGTTCAATCGTAATCGGAATGCGTTCGCCCTGTTCGTTTAACCTAAGGATTACGAACTGCCCGGCTTCTGCTTGCGTGCAATGCGTGGCGCCTCGATCACGAACCGCTTGATGCCCGGTGCCAGAAATTCAGCGTGCAGAATTTTGAACATGTTTCCCCATGCCTGCCAAAGTGTTTGGTCGTAAAGGCTTATTGTCGGTGACGCGAAGCCACGCGGCTGTGACATTGGTCACAGCTGAGTAGGAGCAAGATCACCGAGAGCAGCGGCTAGTCCAGGTTTGTGGTCGCCATCCGCTGACACGGGAAGTACTCAAAAAGTTGTATCGAAATCAGTAATGTGAGGCATTACTGAAGTTTCCGGCAAGCCTTACAAATCATTGTTACTAAAGCTGTTAGCTGGCTATCCTTATACAGCGGGAGTTCGCGCGCTGGGCCCAGGTCAGCGTGGCGTAATTCTTCTGTTTGCGGATATATGTCCACTAGCGCGCAGTCGTGGAAGGGCTTGTCTTCGGGCGCCAAGGTGTTTGTCGCCTTGGTGATTGCCGCTGGTATGGCGTCGCTGTTACGGGGCGCGATCCACCAGGAGAGCAAGAACATCGCGGAGTTCATCTGCTACCTGGGCATCGCAATTTTGGCGTCGCGGCTGCGCGTGACTCTGCCCGGCATCACGGGCACGCTCTCGGTGAACTTCCTGTTTATCCTGGTGGGCGTTGCGGAGCTGAGCTACTCAGAAGCGATTACGCTGGGCGCAATCTCAATGCTGGCGCAGTGTTGGTCCGCGAAACGCCCCGGAGCGATTCAGTTGACGTTCAACGTTTGCGCGGGCTCGCTTTCGACCGCCGCGGCTTACCTGGTGTATCACAGCTTTCTTGTGAACGAGCTGATCGTAAACCGCCCTCTGATTCTTTGCCTGGCAGCCTCGGTTTATTTCATTGTTAACGCGGGTTCCATCGCGATTGTGATTTCGTTCAGCGAAGGCAAACCGCTTCGCCGCATTCTGGTCGATTGTTATTTCTGGTCTTTCCCTTATTACCTGCTCGGAGCCGGCATTGCAGGCGCGATTGCCTGGTTCAACCACGCATTCAACTGGGAAACTTCACTGTTGTTCGTTCCCGCGATTTACCTCATCTACCGTTCCTATCGTTTGTATCTCGGGAAACTTGAGGACGAGAAGCGGCATGTCGAAGAGATGGCTGATCTGCATCTGAGAACCATCGAGGCTTTGGCGCTGGCCATTGAGGCAAAAGACCAGACGACGCACGATCACTTGCAGCGAGTTCGCATTTATGCCATCGAGGTAGCGAAAGAATTGGGCATGAAGGGAAGTGACCTCGAGGCCCTGCATGCGGCCGCGCTGTTGCACGACATCGGCAAGCTCGCAGTGCCCGAACACATCATCGCGAAACCTGGCCGGCTCACGCCGGAAGAGTTCGAGAAGATGAAGATTCACACCGTGGTGGGAGCGGAAATTCTGGAACGAGTCCGCTTCCCGTATCCGGTGGTGCCGATCGTGCGCGCGCACCATGAAAAATGGGATGGATCGGGTTATCCCTACGGATTGAAAGGCGCGGAGATTCCCATCGGGGCGCGCATTCTCTCCGCCGTCGACTACCTCGATGCGTTGGCTTCAGACCGGCAATACCGCCGCGCGATGCCGCTCGATGAAGTAATGAAGAACTTAGTGGGAGAGTCGGGCAAAGCATTTGATCCGAAGGTGGTGGAGGTTCTGCAGAAGCGTTACCGCAGTCTCGAAAACCTGGCCGTGGCGCAGTCGGTGGCAACGCCCGCGCTGCCGGCAGAACTGAAAGTAACACGCGGTCCGTCGCCAGATGCGGGATTTGAGAATTCGAGAGTCTCGGATGCGCCCGGGCGCGAAGCGACTTTTCTGTCGTCGATTGCGGCGGCGCGTCAGGAAGCTCAGTCACTGTTCGAGTTGAGTCAGGATCTCGGAGCGTCGTTGAGCCTGGGTGAAACGCTTTCTGTCTTCTCCGTGAAACTGCGACCGATGGTTCCCTATGACGCCATCGCGATTTACATTCTGCGCGACGGCATTTTGTTCCCCGAATATGTGAATGGCGACAACTATCGCCTGTTCTCGTCGTTGCGAATTCCCTTTGGTGACGGGCTTTCGGGATGGGTGGCGCAGAATAAGAAGCCCATTGTGAACGGAAACCCTTCGGTCGAGCCGGGCTATCTGAACGATCCCGATAAATTCAGCACGTTGCGATCGGCGCTGGCCTTGCCTCTCGAAGGTGTTTCCGGTGTGATCGGAGTTCTCGCGCTCTACCGCGCCGAGAAAGATGCATTCACATCCGATCATTTGCGCATTCTTCTGGCGGTGAGCGGCAAGATGGCCCTCGCCATTGAAAACGCTCTGAAGTTTCAGCAGGCGGAAAACTCTGCCACCACCGATTACCTTACCGGCCTGCCGAATGCCCGGTCGCTGTTTCTGCAGCTCGACCGCGAACTGGCCCGCTGCAAGCGCGATAATCTTTCGCTCACCCTGATGGTCTGCGACATGAACGGATTCAAGAAGATCAACGACCGCTTCGGGCACCTGGAAGGGAATCGCGTCTTGCGACTGTTTGCCCAGGCGCTGAAAGATAGCTGCCGCGAGTACGACTACGTTGCGCGCATGGGCGGAGATGAATTTGTGGTGATTGCTGCCGGCCTGGCTGCGGGCGATGCGGCCAAGAGGGTGGAGCAGTTGCGTCCTCTGGCGCGGCAGGCGGGGTTCGATGTTTGCGGAGAAGAAATTCTTTCTCTGAGCGTAGGCATCGCCGCGTCTCCCGAGGACGGCAGCGACGCCGAGCAGCTTCTTGCCCAAGCCGACCGCCGTATGTACATCGAGAAAGAAAAACAGCCCTCGCGCAAAGATCAGCGGCTGCATGCGCGCATGAACTGCCGGCTCACCATCGAACTGCATCCTCAGGCGGGCGGCGGACCGATCTTCGGTAATCTGATCGACATCAGCCTGGGCGGTTGCTATGTCGAGACCAGCGTAATTCTGACTCCGGGATCTGACATCAAGCTGGTCTTTTCTCTGGATAACACCGGGCCGAATGCCGCGGGCGCTCTGAGCGCGGAAGGAACGGTTGCCAGAATTCATCCTGGATCGGGCGTGGCAGTGCAGTTCAAGGAGATGAGCCGCGACTCGCGCGAAAAGATGCACCGCATTCTAGAATTCGTTCAGAGTACAACCACGGCCTACAACGAGCGCTACATGCAGAATATCCGGCGCTAAAGAACAGTAGTCAGGGGTCAGTAATCAGGGGCCAGTGGTATTAGTGGTATCAGTGGTCAGCGTTTGTCAGCGTTCAATGACCAGCCGAAGCCAGTTGTTTTGCTGACCCCTGACCCCTAACCCCTGACCCCTGCTCTTGAAGCCTGCTGCCGCCGCCCTTACACTTAGAGAATGCACGTGCACGTTCATGGCGCAGGCAGTCCCAAGCGTGTGCTTAAAATCTCGCTGGGCGTGACACTTGCCTACATCGTGCTGCTGGTGGTTGCCGGTATTCGTGCTCATTCGCTGGCGCTGCTCTCTGAAGCTGGACACAATCTCTCGGACTTTCTCGCGTTAGCGCTGTCTCTGGTCGCAGTGTATTTGCAGTCGCGTCCCGCCAGTTCTACCAAGACCTACGGCTACCATCGCGCGGGAGTGCTGGCCGCGCTGGTCAACGCCGTGTCGCTGGTTGCGGTTGCATTCTTCATCTTCTACGAGGCGTTTCGCCGCCTGCAGCATCCCGAGCACGTTCAGGCGACGGTGATGATGTGGGTCGCCGCTACGGGCGTAGTGATGAACGGAGTGATCGCGCTGCTGCTCTACCGCTCCAGCGGCGGGGCTGGACACGACGTGAACATTCGCAGCGCGCTGATGCATGAAGTGGGCGACACACTTTCAACCGCCGCCGTTATTGCAGGAGGCTGGGCGATTCTGGCCACGGGCGATTATTGGATCGATTCCGCGCTTTCATTTGGAATTGGAGCGTTGATTCTCTGGTCAGGATTCGGCATTGTGCGCGAGACGCTGAACATTCTGCTCGAAGGCACGCCGCGCGGAGTAAAGCTCGAACTCGTTGCGACCGCGATCCGGTCGATCGAGGGCGTCAACGACGTCCACGACCTGCACTGCTGGAGCATCGGCTCCGAAACTCGCGCGCTCTCCTGCCACATCGCGATTGCCGATATTCCGCCCTCAGTCAGCGAGCGCATCCTGCGCGACGTGAAAGAGTGCCTGCACCATGACTTCCGCATCGACCACACGACGATTCAGTTCGAGCATGTGGAATGTGAAGTGGCGCATGGATGCGTGATTCCGGTGGGTGAGAGCGAAGAGCATCATCACCACAGCCGCTAGCTCAGTGGTCTTGCCGCTCGTAAATCTCCCGCACCCGCTCAATCGTGTCCGCCTCTTCTGCCGTCTTATCCGGACGCAGCCGTACGATTCTCGGGAAGCGCAGCGCGTAGCCGCTGTCGTGACGGTCCGAGAGCATCATGTTGTTGAATGCGACTTCCAGCACAATCTTCGGCTCGACGGTGCGGCGGAAGCCTTGATCCTCAATCGTGTGATCGAGAAACCACTTCGTCATTTCGGCGATCTCGACGTCGGTCAATCCTGAATATGCTTTGCCGATATTGACCAGCCTGTCTTTATTCGTATCGGTATCCCACACGGCAAACGTATAGTCACTGAGCACGCCGACACGCTTGCCGTGACCGTACTCGACCGCCGTCACGACCACATCAAGCGTGGCCAGTTCGCGTTTCATCTTCAGCCAAGCCTTGCCGCGCTTCCCCGGCGAGTAAGAAGACTCAAGGTCTTTGATCATCAAGCCTTCATTGCCCCGAGCCTGCGCGGCCGCGAAAAGTTCTTCAAGTTCCTCAGGCGAAGCCGCGCGGAAAACTGGCGCGCGGACGATGCGAGCTGCAGAAAGTTCCGGCTCAGTTTCAAATGTCAGTTTCCCCTGCGATCCAGCTTTACCCCGTGTTCCCCCGTGTACTCCGTGGTAAAGGTTTTCCCCCGCCAGCAGCTCATCCAAAATCCGCGCCCGCTCCCGCAGCGGACGATCAATCATCAACTCCCCACCCGCGTAAAGAACATCGAACACCAGGTAAGCAACAGGAACCTCGCGCAGCATGCGATCACTGACTTTCTTCCGTCCCAGCCGTTGCTGCAGCACGCTGAACGGACGCGCCCGCCCCGGCTGCTCCCACGCAGCAATCTCGCCATCGAGAATCGCATCTTCGCGCAATCCGCGCAGCGCATCTGGTAACTCTGGAAAAGATTCGGTGATCTCGTCCCGCGTGCGCGAAAAGAATTTCACTTCACCGCCAGCGACATGCGCCTGCGCGCGAATGCCATCGTATTTGTCTTCCACGGCGGCGTCGGAAAAATAACTTAACCCTTCTTCGGGCGATTCGATTGGACTCGCCAGCATGAAGCCAAAGGGATGGAACAATCGCATCTTCGCCTCGGTCAGCTTGCCCCCGACTGCCAGCCGGAGCGTCTCGCCAATATCCCCGAGCAGCATGTTCGCGCGCTGGACGTCTTTCAGCGAACCCGCTCGCCCGCCGCTGTAAGCCTGAGCAATGGCCTCTTCCACCAGGCTTTCTTTCAGTCCAATTCGCAGATCGCCGGTCATGATTTTCACAATGTATTTGGCTTCGAGAGGCGTCGCCCGCGCCAGCAAATCGCGGACCAGCGCCGACTTCGCAGCCGGACCGCGTGTCGCCGCGATCTCACGAAAAACTTTGCCCACCTCAAGAACGCCTAAACCTTGCCCGGATTTTTCCGGCAGCAACTCTCCGGCGACCGCTCCAAGGTCGCCATGCTTGCGATACGCCGCCGTAAGCGCGGCTTCATCTTTCGCAGAAAGATCGGCTACGACGCGCGACAAAAGCGCCCCGCCCACTTGCAGCGTAGTTTCTTCCCACGCAGGAAACGCTTTGCCGGAAAGAAAAACGGCGGAGATGGCGGCCTCGTCGATCATGCACGACTTCAAATAGTCGGCAACGAGGGCGGTCTTCCGCAGCTTCTTGGTCGTGGCGGCGATGGCCTCGCAAGTTTCGGCAAGCGTTCGCATGTTGTTCAATGCACTTTCCCCGAGAATAAACGAAAGTGATCGGATGCCGAAACTTACCGGATCAGCCGTTTGGAGCGCTTTCGCTGGGTCAATCTCCGGATAAATCCTGCAATCGCTGCAGCTTGGCTCGCCCCAGCCAGTGCAGGAACGCCGCTGCCCCTGTGGTAACCTAGTAGTTGGTGCGTTTCCGCGCCTGGAGCATCCAACTACTGTGCATTCTCTGCGAAATTTCGTGCGTTTCCTGGTGGCCGTGCAGCTTTTGCCCGCGCTTGAAAGTGGCGAAGAAACCCTGGTCGGCGGGCAAGCCGTGCTTGAAGGCGTGATGATGCGTTCGCCGCACGCCTGGGCAATCGCCTGCCGCAAACCTTCGGGCGAAGTCGTCACCATGAGCGAACCGCTCGCGCGTCCTTCGGAAAAACATAAATGGATGGCATGGCCTATCGTCCGCGGAGTGATGACACTCGGCTACGCGATGTCGCTAGGCTACCGCGCGCTACGCTTCTCGGCCAACGTCGCAATCGAAGACGTAATGCAAAGTGATAAAGACGCCGATGTGAGCAAGGGCCATGTGGAGACGGCCGCCTCGGTCGTCCCGCCGAAGCTTGCCCTGAGCTTGCCGAACGGGCGAAGCGAGGTGGAAGCTACAAACTCCTCCAAATCGCAATCCCGCGAAAAAGCCGCCACCATCAGCGGATGGCTGGCCGCAGTCAACGTAATCATCTCGCTGGCCTTCTTCATCTTCATGTACAAATACCTGCCGCTGCTCGCGGCCACCGAACTCAAGAAGGCGAATCCCGCGCTGGGCGGCCAGATCGCCTTCAACTTGGTTGACGGCGCGGTACGCCTGATCCTGTTCCTGCTGTTCATCTGGGGAGTCTCGCTATTCCCCGACATTCGCCGCGTGTACCAGTATCACGGCGCCGAGCACAAAACCGTATTCGCCTTCGAGAACGGAGACCCGCTCGAAACCGCAGCGGTGCAAAAGTATTCCACGTTCCATCCGCGCTGCGGCACCAGCTTCTTGATGACCGTGATGCTGATCTCGATCGGCTTCTACATGCTGGTTCCATTCACCACATTCTGGGCGCGTTTCGCATCGCGCATTGCGCTGCTGCCGCTGATCGCCGGCGTGTCCTACGAAATCATCCGCTTCGCCGCCAAGCATCGCGGCTCGCTCTTTGCCCTGATGACAGCTCCCGGCCTGTGGCTGCAGCGCATCACCACGCAGCCTCCGTCGGACGAAATGGCTCAATGTGCCATCACCGCCCTCGATCACGCCATGGTTCTGGAAAAAGAGCAGGGCGGCGAGCTGGTGATTGCATAGGAGCCGTCATTGGTCGTTGGCCCTCTTCGTTGGTCATCCGTCACATACATCTTGGCAGGCGATCCCATAGCGTACATCCCGGAGGTGTCACATGGCTGCATCATCTTTTCGGGATTTGAGAGTCTGGCAAGAAGCGATGAAACTGACAGCGGAGATCTACAAGAGCACATTGGTCTTCCCGAAGCATGAGCTGTACGGATTAACTCAGCAGATTCGCCGTGCAGCGGTATCTGTGCCCAGCAATATCGCAGAAGGCAAGGGTCACCGCTCCGACAAAGAATTCGTCCCTTTCTTGTTGCGCGCGCGGGGATCACTTTTGGAACTTCAAGCCCAATTGTTGATCTCTGAGGAATTACAATATGTCCGTCAGGAAGAAGCGCGACGCCTGCTGACGTTAGCCGAGGGAGTGGCCGTGCCCTGAGCGGACTGATCAACTCGATGAGCGAGAAAGCTGCATGAAGCGAAGGGCCAACGACGAACGACGAACGGCCAACGACGATTTCCATGTTTGAGAGACTAGACCAAACCGAAGCCCGCTACGAAGAGCTCACCAACGCTCTCGCTTCGCCGGATATCGTCAACGATTCGGCGCGATACCAGAAGACCGCCAAGGCCCACGCTGAAATCGCGCCCATCGTCGAGAAGTATCGCGAGTACAAAGATCTCACCCGCGGCATCGCCGAGAGCAAGGCCATGCTCGCCGACGAAAAAGATCCTGACATGCGCGCCTACGCTCAGGAAGAACTCGCGAAGCTGGAGCCGCGCGTCTCTACCGTCGAAGAAGAATTGAAAGTCCTGCTGCTGCCGAAAGATCCGAATGACGAGAAAAATATCATCCTCGAAATTCGCGCCGGCACCGGCGGAGACGAAGCCACTCTGTTCGCCGCCGAAATCTTCCGCATGTACACGCGTTACGCCGAAAACCAGCGCTGGAAGGTCGAAATCCTCTCTTCCTCGGATTCGTCGGCGGGAGGCCTGAAAGAAGTCATCGCCATCATCGAAGGGAAACGCGTCTTTTCCCAGCTCAAGTATGAAAGCGGTACGCATCGCGTGCAGCGCGTTCCCGCCACCGAGCAGCAGGGGCGCGTCCACACCTCGGCAGTCACCGTCGCAGTGCTGCCCGAGGCCGAAGATGTCGACATCAAGATCGAAGCCAAAGATCTGCGCATTGATACGTTCTGCTCTTCCGGTCCGGGCGGGCAGTCGGTGAATACGACGTACTCTGCCGTGCGTATCACGCATATTCCGACGAACACGGTCGTCAGTTGTCAGGACGAAAAGTCGCAGATCAAGAACCGTGAGAAAGGCATGCGTGTGCTGCGCTCGCGGCTCTACGAGATCGAAATGGAGAAGCAGCAATCGGCTCTGGCTAAAGAGCGCAAAGCCATGGTCGGCTCCGGCGACCGGAGCGAGAAAATCCGAACCTACAACTTCCCGCAAAACCGCCTCACCGACCACCGCATCGGATTTACCATCCATCAGCTCGAACAAGTGATGGACGGCAAGCTCCAACCGCTCATTGAGGCGCTTACCACGCATTATCAGGCAGAAAAATTAAAGCAGGAAGCTACAACGGCAGTATAAAAAGAAAGAGCGGCCTACCGGGACGAGGTTCTTGGTCGCAAGGTAACCGCAGGAAGAGAATCCGTCTCGAGTGTGGCTAAGTCCAGGATTTCGGACGCGTGTTGGATGTCAATTCCAACGATCTTTCCCTTCGCATCCACATCGATGACCACGCCGTCTTGAATCTCTCTGGAGTCGGCACTAGGGCGCGAGTTCAGGTCGATGTACAGCGAGTCAGTTTCGCCGTCATAGTTCAGTTTCATAAGCTATCCGTCACGACGATGCCTCGAAATCCCGGTCGGGGAAGGCATTGTGCACTGTCTCACCATCCGCCAAGGTGACGACCCGCAGCGCGCGATTTCCGAACTCTGGCACCGTTCCCCACCACCTGATTCGCCCGTCCGGTTGCACTGCGCGGGCAATGGGGTTGGCCAGAATCCTCTCGCACCACTCTTCCCGGATGTAAGGTCTCTTGCGCAATACTTGCTCGCGAAAGTACCGGGTCGTTTTCATGCCCTCCCACTATCCTGGGCTTACTTCGTTCATTATACTGTTGGCGACAAATTCTAATTTTGTTTCAAGGCCGGAATCCGATGTCGAACGTTCGCTCGATCCTCATCGACTGTCTCACCGATCGTTACACAGCCAACGCAGCCAGAATCCGCGAGCTCGCCGCGCCCCTGACAAATGCCCAATTCTGGTCAAAACCTTTTCCGTTCGGAAACAGTTTCGGTCACCTCGTCCTGCACCTAACCGGTAATCTGAATTACTACATCGGTGCACAGATTGCGGAGACTGGCTACGTGCGTGATCGCCCGCGCGAATTCCACGATCCAAATCCTCCATCGAAAGATGAGGCCCTAAAAAATTTCGACGACGTTTTGCAGATGGTTCTCGGAACCATCCGAGCGCAGTCGCCGGAAGATTTGTCGTCGGAATATTCGGCTGTCGGCTCCGATTCCAAAACGCGCCTCGATATCGTAATCGTTTGCGCCGCCCACATGCAGCACCACATCGGCCAGATGATCTACTTAGGTTACGAAATCGCGCGTACGTCCTAAGGCCGTTCTCATTGACGGGCGAAAATTTTACGGGCGAATACGAGGTTCGTCCACGCGAGAAACAACCCCGCGCGCGAATCCGGCACCGAACTTCATCATGCCGCCCCGCCCTATGAAATCTACGCGCTCATTACTTGCCCTCGCAGGCTTCGGCCTGGCAACTGCCGGTGCCGCCTGGTACGGCGCCCGATACAGCCGCAGCGGAGCCCGCAGTTCCTGGTACCGCTCGCTCAACAAGCCCAAGTTCACTCCACCGGATCAGGTTTTTCCCGTGGTCTGGACCACACTCTACGCCTTGATGGCATGGTCGGGATACCGCGTCTGGAGCGCCGCTCCGTCGCGCCAGCGCAACACCGCACTGCGCCTATGGATGTCGCAACTCGCGGCCAATGCCAAATGGTCGAAGCTATTCTTTGGCGAACATCGTCCGGGGCTCGCGCTGGCCGACATCATCGCGCTCGAGGGAACCATCTTGTCTTACATTACTGCGGCGCGAAAAGTAGACCGAGCGGCCGCCAATGCATTCATTCCCTATGCCGCCTGGGTGGCATTCGCCACCGTGCTGAACGCTGAATTCGCGCGCCTCAACCCGCACGCGGCGGCCGCTTAATCTGCACGCCGTGCGGATCTTCACCTCGGCTGCGCCGGCCATGTGTTGAAATGATGAGGTGCCACTGCAACTCAAAGACGCTCTAGCCGGAGCGGTCGCGCGCCTGACTGCCGCCAACGTTCCTTCGCCGCGAATGAACGCGGAGTTACTGTTGACCTTCACCCTCGATTGCGACCGCGCCTATTTTTTTGCCCACCCAGAGCGCGTACTCACTCAGGATGAAATCGTTCGCTACGACCATGCCCTCGCCGAGCGTTCCCGCGGAGTGCCCGCGCAGTACATTACGGGCCATCAGGAATTTTGGGGCATGGATCTTATCGTCACGCCAGCGGTGCTGATTCCACGTCCGGAGACAGAACATGTGATCGAAGCGGTGCTGGAACTGCGAGAGTCGGCGTCCGGCTTCCGGCGTTCGGCTCCCGGAAGCCAGAAGCCAGAAGCCGGGAGCCGAATTCTAGATGTAGGCACAGGTTCCGGCTGCATTGCGCTGGCTCTCGCGAAAGAATTGAAAGACGCGGAAATCTACGCCACGGACATTTCCGCCGCCGCGCTCGAAATCGCCCGCATCAACGCCGTCCGCAATCAACTCGAAAGCCGCATTCAATTTCGCGAAGGTGACTTGCTTGCGGGCTTTGAAAACAACTCCTTCGATTTCATCGTCTCCAATCCGCCGTACGTGGGCGAATCGGAAGCAGACGATGTTCAACTCGAAGTCCGCAAATTCGAGCCGCGCAACGCTGTCTTTGCCGGGCCCAAAGGAGTTGAAGTGATCGAGCGCATGATTCTGCAAGCCCATGCCGCACTCAAAGCTGGCGGCTGGCTGGTCATGGAAATCAGCGGAACAATTGCTGAGGAAGTAAGAAGTTTATTGCGCGATTGGAACGAAGTTTCGATCAGGCCCGATCTTCAATCGATTCCGCGTGTAGTGCAAGCAAGAAAGTCCCTATAACCAGGACTGGAGCCCCGGACGCCCTCGTCCGGGGAGCAGCACCCAAACTCTACCCACCGAAATTATCGCCGCCGGGCGGACGAGGGCGTCCGCCACTCCACGAGCAGAAACGTTTCCCTTGGGTTTGATCGCAGAACTTTCGTGCCAACGGAGCCTTAAGGCTGGACGCTGGCCGGCAGAATCTCTTCCACGTCCACAATGCTCGTAGGATACTTGCCCGTGTAGCAAGCCGAGCAATAAGAAGTTTTCTCACCCTCGCCGCAAGCTTTCTTGAGTCCCTCGAGTGAGAGATAGGCAAGCGAATCGGCGCGAATGTATTCGCGAATCTCGTCGACGGATTTATTCGCGGCAATCAGTTGATTCTTCGAAGGCGTATCGACCCCGTAGTAGCACGGAGAAATCGTGGGCGGGCACGAGATGCGCATGTGCACTTCTTTTGCGCCCGCGCTGCGAATCATGCGCACGATCTTGCGGCTGGTGGTGCCGCGCACGATCGAATCGTCGATCAGCACCACGCGCTTGCCTTCGAGCAGCGAACGCACCGGATTCAACTTGAGCTTGACTCCGAAATCGCGCACGCTCTGGCTGGGCTCGATAAACGTGCGGCCCACATAGTGATTGCGAATTAGGCCAAAGCGAAACGGAATGCCGCTCTCGGCCGCGAAGCCAACGGCGGCGGTCACTCCAGAATCTGGCACAGGGACCACGAGGTCGGCCTCCACCGGCGCTTCGCGCGCCAACTGCCTACCTAGCTCCTCGCGGCTAGCCTGCACTGCGCGGCCGAATACCACGCTGTCAGGGCGCGAAAAATAAACGTGCTCGAAGATGCAACTTGATTGCGGCGCGGCCGTCGAATAAAAACGCGAACTGATGCCTTCCGGCCCAACGACGATCAGTTCGCCAGGCTTCACATCGCGCTCGTAAGTTGCGCCGATCAGGTCGAAGGCGCAAGTTTCAGAGGCGAAGACGATGGTGTCGCGCTTCTGGCCTTCGAGCGCCGGAATGCGCCCCATGGCGAGAGGACGGAAGCCGCGTGGATCGCGTGCCGCGATAACGCGGTCGGGACTCATCACCACCAGAGAAAACGCGCCTTCCACGCGCCGCAGCGCGTCGGCAATCGCTTCGGGCAAAGTATGTTCCCGCGAAAGCGCAATCAGATGCACGATCACTTCGGTATCGCTGTTCGTCTGAAAGATCGATCCCTGGCGCTCCAGGCGGCCGCGAACTTCCTGCGCATTGATCAGGTTGCCGTTGTGCGCGACTGCGATCGAACCTTTATTCGACTGCACAAGAATCGGCTGAGCATTCAATAGCGCTGAGTCGCCGGCAGTCGAGTAGCGCGTGTGCCCGATGGCCAGCGTACCCCGAATCTTCGAGAGCACTTCTTCTGTAAAGATGTCGGCGACCAGTCCCATCGCCTTGTGCACGCGCGAAGTCAGGCCATCGGAGGTGACAATCCCCGCCGACTCCTGCCCGCGATGCTGGAGAGCGTGCAATCCCAAGTAAGCCAGCTTCTCCGCCTCAGGATGCGCGAAGATCGCCACCACCCCGCACTCGTCGTGAAATTTGTCGGAAATCAGCATTTAGCAATTAGCCTTTAGCACTTAGCTTTCTCTGCGAACTCCGCGGCAGTTCTCCGCAAACTCCGCGATCCAAGCTTTTAATCAGCGCTCACCAACTCCGTATCAGTCCGCAAACTAGATTCCAGCGCAGACTCGTAAGCCTGATGCAAATCCGCGACCGCCGCCGAAACAACCACATGCCCATCCAAAGAAATTTCCAGCCGCTCCGGAATCGTCTCTCCCAAAACATCCGCGCCGATTCCGTGCTCTTCCGCTATCTGTTGGATTCGCGAAACGTTAGCCGGGTCGCAAGAGAGCATGATGCGGCTCGCATCTTCGCCAAACAGCGCGAATTCCGCAGGAAGTCCATTCAACGCAAGATTCACGCGCGCACCTACGCCCTTCGCGAATGCCTTCTCCGGCAGCGCGACCGCCAATCCGCCATCTGAGCAGTCATGCACCGAATCCACCAAGCCCTGCTGAATCAATTCGATGACTGCTTTCTGCAGCGCGGCTTCCTTTTCTAAATCGAGTTCCGGAGGATATCCCCACAGCGCTCCCAGAATTTCTTTGGCGTATTCCGAGGATCCGAACTCACTTTCTACATCGGTAATATCGGCTGCTTCGCCGGCGCGCAATAGCACGATCGTGCGTCCGGGCGCGGCGAAATACATCTTCACAGCTTTGCTGACATCGTCGAGCATTCCCACCACGCCCAGCACCGGCGTGGGATAAATTCCTTCGCCCAGCGTCTCGTTGTAAAAACTGACGTTGCCGCCGGTGATGGGAATCTCAAGTTCCTCGCACGCTTTCGTGATGCCATCGATGGTCTGCGAGAACTGCCACATGATGTGCGGCTTCTCGGGATTGCCGAAGTTGAGGCAATTCGTTGCGCCCACAGGAGTCGCTCCCGAACAAGCGACTTTTCGCGCGGCTTCTGCAACCGCATGCATCGCGCCCAACCGCGAATCGAGATAGCACCAGCGTCCATTGCCATCGAGCGCCATCGCAAGGCCGCGCTGCGGCGAGTCAGCATTCGGATTCTTGATGCGAATCACGCCCGCATCGCCCGCGCCCGGCGCTTCGACAGTGTTGGTCTGCACCATGTGATCGTATTGCTGCCAAACCCAGCGCTTGCCGCAGATGTTGGGGCTGGCGAGAAGTTGCTTGAGACTTTCGGTGAAGTCGTTGTCGCTGCTGAACCTAACGTGCTCTGGCATTTCGCGCGGTACTGGCGGTTCCCAGCGCGCCAGCGGACGTTTGTACACAGGCGCGTCGTCGGTGAGCGCCTGATTCGAAATCTCGGCTACGACTTCGCCGTGGTGAAGCACGCGCAATTTATTGCCGGCGGTGACTGTGCCAACTTCGACTGCATCGAGTCCCCACTTTTCAAAGACGCGGAAGACTTCGTGCTCGCGGCCTTTCTCGGCGACCAGCAGCATGCGCTCCTGCGACTCGCTGAGCATGATTTCGTATGCGCTCATGCCAGTTTCGCGCTGCGGAACGCGATCGAGTTCGATCTCGACGCCAACGCCGCCGCGCGCGCCCATCTCGCAGGTTGAGCACGTGAGCCCAGCCGCGCCCATATCTTGGATGCCGACGATTGCTCCCGTCTGCATTGCTTCGAGGCAAGCTTCGAGCAGCAACTTCTCAAGAAACGGATCGCCGACCTGCACGTTCGGCCGCTTCGCCTCCGAAGCTTCACTGAATTCTTCGCTGGCCATGGTTGCGCCGTGAATGCCGTCGCGCCCGGTCTTTGCGCCGACGTAAATTACCGGATTGCCTTCGCCGGCGGCGCGCGCGTAAAAGATTTCGTCTTTGCGAACCAGTCCCATAGCGAATGCATTCACTAACGGGTTGCCGGAGTAACACGGCTCGAATTTGGTCTCGCCGCCCAGGTTGGGCACGCCGAAACAATTGCCGTAGGACGCGACGCCGCCGACCACGCCTTCGAGGATGGAGTGGTTGCGATGAATGTCGGCCTGTGTAGCCGCGGACGCATTCGTCCGCACGTCCCCATTTCCCTCTTGCCCCCGGACGAATGCGTCCGGGGCTCCATGTTTCGTAGTAGCGCTTGTAATCGGGCCGAACCTTAGCGAGTCCATCACTGCCACTGGCCTTGCGCCCATGGTGAAGATGTCGCGCAGAATTCCGCCAACGCCTGTCGTTGCTCCTTGAAACGGCTCGATGAAGCTTGGATGATTGTGCGACTCGATCTTGAAGGCGCAGGCCCAACCATCGCCGATGTCGATGATGCCGGCATTCTCTCCGGGACCTTGCAGCACGCGCTTGCTGCGCGTGGGCAGACGCTTCAGATGCACGCGCGAAGATTTATAGGAACAGTGCTCGCTCCACATCACGCTGAAGATGCCGAGTTCGGTGAGCGTAGGTTCGCGGTCGCCAAGAAGCTGTTTAATCTTTTCGTATTCGCCGGAAGTGAGGCCGTGCTGCCGGATGATCTCGGCAGAAAAGGCAGGGGTCATGGAGGTGGTCATGGGGAAGTTCTATTGTAGCAAGTCGTTGGTCGTTCGCCGTTGGCCGTTGGCAAATACGCTCGAAGTCTCCGTTTTTCGCAAACGGCAGGTGACCGGCGGCCTGCAGACGAGTGTTTTCAACGACTTATCTAGTAGCTATTGCTCAATGGCAATTCAAATGCGCGAGTGAGGGCGCGACCCCCTTTGTTTTCATCGCGCGATTTGCAAGTTGTTGAAAACAGGTCCGGGCTGTGGATGGCAAGCCGATTTGCTCGGCCTGGCTCACATGCAGGATGCCTCTGGAACGCACAGAATTGGCTCCTGTGCGCTTCGGATTGCTTGGGTGGCGTCCAAGGTCGTCCGAGAATTTCGTGGGGCTTAAATCGCCTCTAATGCGAAATTCTTTGTAAGTCGTTGAAATAGTTTGTAACTTGTTGAACTTATCCAGAAGCTATTGAAAAGATTGAAGCACGCTCATGGAGCCCCCGGACGCATTCGTCCGGGGTGCGCCACGGCCGCGCTTCGCGCAGGCCGGGCGGACGAGGCGTCCGCCACTCCGTTTGTCGTTTCCGGTAAGATGCCAGCCAGATGAAATCGATCATCGTAGGAACGGCGGGGCACATTGACCACGGGAAGACGGCGCTGGTGAAGGCGCTGACCGGGATCGATGCCGATCGCCTCGATGAAGAGAAGCGGCGGGGCATCACCATTGACCTCGGTTTCGCGCACATGGATCTGCCTGCCGGGGGTGAGGCGGCAAAGAATGACGGGGCAAAGAATGACCCAGCAAAGAATGGCGAGATACTGCGGCTGGGCTTTGTCGATGTTCCCGGGCACGAGCGTTTCGTGCGCAACATGCTGGCTGGCGTGGGCGGCATCGACCTGGTGCTGCTGGTGATTGCAGCGGATGAAGCCATCATGCCGCAGACACGGGAACATTTTGACATTCTGCAACTGCTCGGAGTGCAGCGCGGAATTACGGTGCTGACGAAATCCGATGCGGTGGATGCGGAGACGCTCGAGGTGGTGCGGCTCGAAGTAGAAGAATTTCTGCGCGGGACATCTTTAGATAACCCAAAGTCCTTGAACGACCCAAAATCCTTGAACGACTCAAATTCGATTGTCGCTGTGAGCTCCTTGACCGGTGCGGGATTGGAAGAGTTGAAGCGGGCGATTGTTGCAGCAGCGGCCGAAGTGCAGCCGAGGGATTCGCGCGCGATTGCGCGGCTGCCGATCGATCGCGTTTTTACCATGAAGGGTTTTGGCACGGTGGTGACTGGCACGCTGGTGGCGGGGACGATTCGCCGCGAAGATGAAATGGAAGTTTTTCCGACGGGGCGTCGTGTGCGCGTGCGCGGCGTGCAGGTGCATGGGCAATCCGCGGAGTCGGCGGTCGCGGGCCAGAGGACTGCGTTGAACATTGCGGGCGCGAGCACGGAAGACTTGTCGCGCGGCATGACTTTGACGCCTCCGGCAACGTTCGAGGTTACGCGGCGCGCTGATGTGCGATTGCGCTTGTTGTCTTCGGCGCCGCGGCCTTTGAAGAACCGCGCGCGGGTGCATTTTCATTCGTACGCGATGGAAGCTGTGGCTGAGGTTGTGCTGCACGAAGCGAAACAGATCGCTCCCGGCGAGGAGGCGTTTGCGCGGCTGAAACTGCCGGAAGCCGCGCTGCTTCTGCCCGGGGACCGATTTATCATCCGGCAATTTTCTCCGGTGGTGACGATTGGTGGAGGAGTTGTACTCGACGCTGCGCCAATTCAGCGCATGTCGGGCTATGCCGATTTCTTGAAGGCGCTGGCCGGCGGCGATGCCGAGTCGATTTTGCAAGCTCGGATTGCGCGCAGGCGTCACAAGGGAATCTCGATCTCTCGACTAATTGCCGTGACTGGTTGGACGAAGAACGTAATCGAAACGCGACTGGCCCAGGCTCTTCGTGCGGGCGAAGTGGTGCGTGCCGGAGAGTTGCTCCTGCATGGGCCTGCGCTTGAAGCCTTGAAGGTGCACATCGTGAGCACCGTTGCTGATTTTCATAAGAACAATCCTCTTGTCGGTGGAATCAGCAAGGAGGAGTTGCGGACGCAGGTGGATGCAGTTCCGCAAGTGTTCGAAACGGTGGCCGCAATGCTGGTGCGTGAAAAGAAACTCGAAGTCGCTGGAGAGCTGATGCGGCTGCCCGGACGCGGCGTGGCGATGAAAGATGAAGAGTCCGAGTCGAAAAAGAAGATCGAGGACGCATTCGCCTCGGCTGGGTTGAAGGTGCCTGCGCTGCAGGAAGTGATTGCGGGCCTCAAGGTCGATAAGGTGCGGGCGCAGAAGCTTGTGACTTTGCTGCTGCGCGAGAAAGTTCTCATCAAAGTTTCCGACGAATTGGTTTTTCATCGCAACGCGCTGGAGGAGTTACGGCGGCAGATGACGACCTACAAAGCGAAGTCGGCGAAGATTGATGTCGCGAAATTCAAGGAGATGACAGGCGTGACCCGCAAGTATGCAATTCCGCTGCTGGAATATCTGGATCGGGAGCGGGTGACGAAGCGTGTGGGAGATGTGCGGGAAATCCTCTGAAGAATTGAGTCATTGGGCGATTTTGCGATTGGGCGATTGAAAATCCGGGGCCAAACGCACAATGGCCCGATCACTCAATCGCTCAATTCCTAGATTTTTTCTTCGGGGAATTCCAGTTCCAGCCCCAGCGGGTCGGTTACGCGGTTGGTTAGGTTGGCGAGGCCGGCTAGCATGTGGATGTCGACGATCTCCGGCTCGGAGAAATGTTTCTTCAGTTCGTCGAAGTCCGCTTCTTTAATTTGATGCGGGGCTCGGGTCAGCTTTTCGATGTAATCCAGCGCTGCGCGCTCTTTCTCGGTGTAGCGCGAATAGTTTCCTGCCTTGAGCGCGGTCCAATCTTCGGCGGCCAGGCCGGCCCGCTTCGACGATGCGACGTGGTGCTGTGAGCAGTAGTGACATTCGTTGATCAAAGAGACGCAGAGGTAAATGAGTTCGTAAAGCTTGCGATCGAGGGAGCGGCCCACGCTGGAGTAGAAGGTTAGAAAATTCTTGAGCATCTCGGGGCGGTGAGCAAGCGCCTTCTGGACGTTGCCGGGCTTGCCGCGAAGCGTCTTCTCGTAAATCTCTTTCACTTCGGGACTTGCGTTTTCCGCGCTGATCAGACTGATGCGTGCCATTGAATCCTCCGAGATGGTGAGCTTGTTCGTGTTCATCATCGCAGATTGGGTGGTTTCGTGCAGAGGAGCGAGAGCAAGCGCTCAAGAAGAAAACGCCCCTGGCCGATAGTACTGGGTAAGGGGTGTGTGTGGAGTGAGGACGCTGATTTTGATTTCGCTATTGGCTTGGGCAGGGACATCGGCAGGCTACGCGCAGGCCGGTTTCGATGCCGACGCGGAATCGAAAATTGTTGCCATGGAGCATGTGTGGGCCCAGGCCTACACGATCAAGGATCCAAAAGCACTGGCCGCGATTCTGGACGACGGATTCGTCTGCGTCACGTCCGAAGGCAAGGTGCTGAGCAAAGCGGAAGTCCTGGCGGACGTGAGGACATATACCGCACTACAGATTCTGACGGAATCGATGCTCGTACATCTGCACGGCGATACCGCAATCGTGAGCGGGATTTTTCGGACAAAGGGCGTGGAGCACGGAAAGCCCTATACCCGGAGGGAGCGTTTTGTGGATACGTGGATTTACAAGAATGGCCAATGGGTCTCAGTTACGACCATGGTAAGTTTTGCCGGCGACTAAGGCCCCGCGCACGGTGATTGGCCTTGCGTGCGATTCCCGGCGAAGGAAGCGAGTCTTATGAGAACGACAGGCTGGTTGCTGATCCTCGTCTGCGCGGGATTGCTTCGGGTTCGGGCACAGGAAGGCGGCAAAGGCGGCGCTACAACAGCCGTTCTGGCTCAGGAGCAGGCATGGTCCGATGCGGAATCGCGCAACGACACTGGCGCGCTGGAGCAGATTTTCGATAATGCCCTGGTGTTTATCGAAGACGGCAGGTTAGCGACGAAGGGGGAATGCCTGGCAAGGGTGCCGTTGGCGGGCTCACATCCGCGGCAGATCGTGGCCGCGGCCACGGCAGTGCATTTCTTTGGAAGCGCCGCCGTTGTTGTTGGGACTTATCACGAGTTGGCCGTGAAAGATGGGAAGGCCTCCCCGAAGGCGTGGCGCTTCATTGATACCTGGGTGAACAAGCAAGGCAGGTGGATGCTGGTCGCGGCAGGAGCTTCGCCGTTGCCGAAGTGATTGGCCGCGAAGGGGGACGGCGAATGAAGACTGCGTTGTGGGCGTTGCTGCTGCTGGCATGGATGGCGGGAAATGCGCAAAAGGCTGTTTCGCAGGACGCACAGCAGGACAGGGTCTTGGCACTGGAGAATGCCTGGAACCAGGCGACGCGGCAGAAAGACCTGAAGGCGCTCGATCGGCTGCTGGCGGAAGGGTTGATCTACATCAACAACGAAGGCACCGAGATGAACAAGGCGCAATACCTGGCCAGTGTGAGCGCGCCGGAGCGCCGCTTCGACCACATCGTGAGCGAATCGATGCGGGTGCAGTTTTTCGGGCAGAGCGCGATGGTAGTTGGCGTGTTTCACGAAAAGGGCATCATCAGCGGCAAGGAATATCTGCATAATGGGCGCTTCATCGACACTTGGATCCGCCGGGGGGACAGTTGGATGTGCGTCGCCAGCCAGTCAACGCTGATCCGCGAGAAATAAGGCTTGGATGAGAGTCGGCACCCGCGACGCCGGCGGATATAGATATTCCAACTGATGTATCCTTCCTGCTGATGCTTCTGATTCGTCCTGCGACGGTGAATGATGTGGCGCTGTTGCGCACATTGATCCGCGAACTGGCGGAGTTTGAGCGTCAGTTGGAGCTGTGCGTGATTGAAGAAGCGACCTTGCTGCGGGATGGGTTTGGAGCGAAACCGAAGTTTCGCGCGCTGATTGCGGAGTGGAGCGGGCAGACTGCGGGGTATGCTCTTTTCTTTGGCTATTACTCGACGTGGGTTGGGCCCGGGCTTTATCTGGAAGACATTTTTGTGCGTCCCGAGTTTCGCGGGAAAGGTATTGGAATGGCGTTGCTGGCTGCGGTGGCGCGGATCGCCTTGCAGGAGAATTGCTGCGCGATGCGATGGGAAGTGCTCGATTGGAATGAGCGCGCGATTGAATTGTACAAATCGTTGGGAGTCGAGTTCCGCGACGAGTGGCGGCCGGTCCTGTTAACGGACGATGCGCTGCGAAGGTTGGCGGAGAGGGCACTGTGATCCCGGGATGTGAGTTGTCCGAAATTTAATTCTGCCTCGCTGGAAGAAAACGAACCACCAGCGACAAATCGGTTGGAGGAGACGCAAAATGAAGTGTGCCGGTATCTTGATTGCCTTGTTGTGTGCAACGGCGTTGTCTGCGCCGGCGCAAGATGCGTCGGATTCCGCTACTCAGTCAAAAATTATCGCCATGGAGGGCGCATGGAATCAGGCGTACAAATCGGGCGACGCGAAGGCGCTGGATGCGCTGCTCGACAACGCCATCGTGCTGGTGAACGACGACGGCTCGGTGCAAACCAAAGTTGAATTTCTTGCCGGCGTGAAGTCGTCTCATCCGCAAGCCGGGCAGGAGCAACAGGTCGCGCCCGAATCATTCTCTGTGCACGTGTTTGGAAATACGGCGATCGCTACGGGAATATTTCGCGCGAAGGGAGTCGAGGGCGGAAAAGCATACTCGCGGCGCGAGCGGTTTATCGATACCTGGGTGGAAAAGGGCGGGCGTTGGGTGTGCGTCGCGACGGATGCCACTCCGATTCTGCACTGAAATGATGAGCGAGGTTATGGACTAGTGTCGCATCATGAAACCTAAGGTCAAGATTATCGGAGCGGGGCTTGCCGGAGCGGAAGCGGCGTGGCAGTGCGCGCGGCACGGCGTGGAGGTGGAACTGTTTGAGATGCGGCCCGTGCGATCGACGCCGGCGCATCAGACGGCGGATTTCGCGGAGCTGGTGTGCTCGAATTCGCTGAAGTCCGATAGCGAAAATACCGCGCCGTGGTTGTTGAAGGAAGAAATGCGGAGAGCGGGCTCGCTGCTGTTGCAGATTGCGCGGGAGTGTGCGGTTCCGGCGGGGCATGCGCTGGCGGTGGATCGAGTGGCTTTTGCGGCGAAGGTGACGGAGGCGATTTCGCGCGAGCCAGCGATTACGGTGCGGCGCGAAGAAGTGAGTTTCGTTGATGAGTCGGATGGGGAGATTACCGTTATCGCGACTGGGCCTTTGACTTCGGAAGCGCTGGCGCGGGAGATTGCGCGGCTTAGCGCTGATCCCTCAACGGCGAATCCACATTTGTATTTTTATGATTCGATCAGCCCGATTGTGGAGGCGGATTCGATTGACATGTCGCGCGTGTACATGGCGGCGCGGTATGACAAAGGGTCGGCGGATTACATTAATTGTCCGATGACGGCGGACGATTACGGCCGGTTCTATGACGCGCTGTTGGCGGCGCAGTCGGTGGAAGAGCGCGATTGGGAGAAGTTGAATTACTTCGAAAGCTGCCTGCCGATTGAAGAAATCGCGCGGCGCGGGCGCGATACGCTGCGCTTTGGTCCGATGAAGCCGGTGGGGTTGAAAGATCCGCGTACGGGACGAATGCCATATGCGGTGGTGCAGTTGCGGCAGGAGAATTTGCGGGCGGATTCCTACAACCTGGTGGGATTTCAGAATCATTTGAAGTTTGGCGAGCAGGCGCGAGTGTTGCGACTAATTCCTGGGTTGGAGAACGCGCGGTTCCTGCGCTTCGGGCAGATTCATCGCAACACCTATATCAATTCGCCGGCGTTGTTGCGGGAGACGCTGCAGATGAAGGCGCATCCGCGGATTTTGTTTGCGGGGCAGATTTGCGGCGTGGAAGGTTACGTGGAATCGATTGCCACTGGACTGATGGCGGGGATGCATGCGGCGGCGCTGGCGCTTGGCGATGAGATTGCGCCTCCGCCACGGGCTTCTGCGTTTGGTTCGCTCACCCATTATGTGACTCATGCCGACGCGAAAACTTTCCAGCCGGCGAACATCACGTTCGATCTTCTGCCGGCTCCGGAAAAGAAAATTCGCGACCGGAAAGAGCGGCACCGGTTGCAGTGTGAGCTGGCGCTGAAAGAATTTGACGCGTGGCTGGCCGGGACGGCGCTTGCGGCTGTTAAGCCCTGAATCGCCGAGGGCGCGAGAACGGCCGCGAGAGCGCGGAGTCACGTTACCTATCTCCACTTTTTTCGAGCGATATCTTGCTCACCTGTTCCATATAGCTCCGTGTCAGTAATTACCTGCCGAGGGAGTGGGAGCCGACGTCAATTTGCTGGCGCTCACTTGCAAAATTCATTTGACCCGCTACGCGGTTTGCAGTACCTTCGTCCCCATTCCACCGTGCAGAGGTGTACCCTTGCGATTTTCCGCCGTCGACGCGATTCATCCAGCCTTTGAACATACCAAGCGGCAACTTTTTCAGCCCTTTCGGCTCGGCCAATGGTGGCGGCTCGCGTTAGTGGGATTGCTGGCCGGAGAACTTAGCTCCGGCGGATTTAAAATACCCAACCTCTCGAGCCTCAACCTTCCGCGGCGTCCGGGCACGGAGCATTTTATCGCTCCAGGTTTCGGTTCCCCGGACTTTGGGGGGATTGACCCGGTGATGGTCGCCGGATTGATTGCGGTGCTGGTGGTCGCTGCGTTCGTACTCGGGATTTTGCTGATGTACATAGGCAGCGTGATGCGTTTCATTTTGTTCGACAGCGTGCTGGCCAAGGAATGCCGCATCCGCGCGGGATGGAGCCGGCGGCAGGCGCCGGGGTTTCGCTATTTTCTGTGGAAGTTGGTTTACATGCTGGCGCTGCTTGGCGGTTTGGTCGTGCTGGTTGGAATTCCAGCGGGCGTCGCTCTCGCGGCGGGATGGTTTAACGATCCTGCGCAGCATATGGTTCCGCTCGTGCTGGGCGGTATCGCACTGTTTTTCGCGCTTGTGATCTTCTTGATCGCGATGTCGGTAATTTTTGTGCTGACCAAAGATTTTGTTGTGCCGCAAATGGCGCTGGAAGATATCGGCGCGATGGAAGCCTGGAGCCGGCTTTGGGCGATGATGAAAGCCGAGAAGGGCAGCTATGCGGGCTATGTTGGAATGAAGATCGTGCTGGCAATTGTGGCGTCGATCGTCATGGGCATTGTCGGATTTATTCTTGCTCTGGTCATTTTGATTCCGGTCGCGGGAGTGGCGGTGGCCGCCGTGCTGGGCGGGAAAGCGGCAGGGCTGGGCTGGACCGTGGGCACTATCACCCTGGCGGTGGTGGCCGGGTGCGTTGTGCTGGCGATTTTTCTTTTTGTGATGGCCCTGATTGCCGTCCCTGTAATTGTGTTCTTTCCCGCGTACTCTATTTACTTTTTTGCGGCGCGTTATCCCGCGTTGAGCGTTGTGCTTTATCCCCCGCCGCCGGCACCGGCGGCGCCTCAAATTGCTGGTGCGGTTCCTCCGTACGAGCCTCCGCCATTGCCGCCTGCGCCTTCGCCGATCGGATAGCTCGTCGCCAATTAGCAAGAAGTTGTCATTCCGAGCGAAGCGAGGAATCTGCTGTTTGCTTGCATTGCGGGAACTCTCACCACGACCCAGGTGTCTGATGTTGTAGACACGCGCGTGCCAAAGAAAAGCCGAGGAGTTTTCCCATGTCTTTTTCAATGGCAGGCAAAGGTGCGCGCGGTCCCGAGATTAACGTCACGCCGCTGATTGATGTGTTGCTGACGCTGATCATTGTGTTCATGGTAGTGGTGTCGATGGACAAGGAAGAAGGAGAGACGGCGCAGATTCCGCAGCCGGACCAGAAACAGAAGCAAGACGTTTCGCAGCCACAGGCGGTCGTTATTCAAGTGTTGTCGGCGGATGAAGACCAGCCGCCGACCGTGAAGATCAATCACGATGAGGTGCGCTGGGAAGATCTGGAGCAACGGCTCGCGGAGATCTATTTGAAGCGCGCGGAGAAAGTCGTTTTCGTCCGCGGCGATGCGGATGTCGACTTTCAATATGTTGCCGACGTGATTGATGTGGCGCATCACGCGGGCGTGCAGCGCGTGGGGCTGTTGACTATGGATCGGGACGTTGCGGGGGAGTGAGCGGTGCGCTATCGTCGCGCGTTTCGCCATAGATGCTCCCAAGTAACACAAAATCTATGAAGTTATTTTGCAACATTGATGCGTCGGCGCTTGCAGCGGTGGGGTTTGTTCTGTTGGTCGTAATGATGATCGTTCCTCAGCCTCATCATGGCTATGGACCTGACTTGCCGCGCGTTTCGCACGCAGTCTCGATGTCCGGCGCAGAACGGGAAGACGCGATGGTGATTGCTGTTATGCGGGACGGCGTCGTCTATTTCGGAAGTGACAGAATTTCTCCCAGGCAGTTGCCCTCGAAGATTCTAGATCGCCTGCGCGACCATGCCGTTGAGCCGAGAGTTTACATCCGAGCCGATAGGCGCGCTTTTTATTTCAACGTTAAAGAAGTACTGGATGGAGTGCGATCGGCAGGAATCAAACGAGTTGCATTCCTTGTCGATCAACGTCGGCCTCTAACGCACGGACCTTAGTCTCGTCCGCACACGACCAACGTTCTAATTCCTCGCTCTATTCTTGATCCAAATCGGTGTGCCCAAGAATCCGAAAGCCTTCCGAATCTGATTCTCCAAAAAGCGCTGATACGAGAAGTGCAGCTTTACGGCGCGGTTGGTGAAGAGCACGAATGTTGGTGGGGCGACTGAGGCCTGCGTCATGTAGAGAATTTTCACGCGCGAGCGCATGGGGACGGAGGCACGCTCGAAATCGACCGTCTCGATGAAGCGGTTCATCGCTGATGTGGAGATGCGTTTGCGGCGCTCGACGGCAACCTGTTCGAGCAACGGAAAAATTCTCTCCGTCCCCTTGCCGGTGTGGGCAGAAACGAAAACGATGGGCGCGTAGTTCAGGAACTTGAGATCGTCGCGCAGGCGCTCTTCGTAGACATCTCGGTCGCCGGGGCGTTTGCTTTCGCGCATGCGCATGGCCTTCGACGGACGGCCCGCTTTCAGCTCGCCGCTGGTGACGAGATCCCATTTGTTCACGACGATGATCATCGAGCGTCCACTCTCGTGGGCGTAGCCTGCAATGGCAGCGTCGAGCTGGCTGACGCCTTCGGTGGCGTCGATCACGAGCAGCGCGATGTCGGCGCCTTCGAGATGCTTGCGAGCCATCACGACGGAAAGTTTCTCCGCCATTAAGTGCGTCTTGCCTTTGCGGCGAATTCCGGCGGTGTCGATGAAGCGGAAGCGGCGGCCATCGTGTTCAACAATTTCGTCGACGGCGTCGCGCGTGGTTCCAGGGATGGGCGAAACGATAGCGCGGTCGGAAGCCGTGAGTCGATTCAGCAGTGTGGACTTGCCGACGTTGGGATGGCCGATGATGGCGACTTTGGTCTCGTAGACGGGAGAATCGTCATTGGTCGTTGGCCCTTGGTCGTTGGTCGTTGGCGATTCATCGCCGTCTTCATCGACAGGTTCCGGCGGCGGCAGGACTTCAAACACGGCATCCAGCAGATCGTCGATCCCGCGGCCGTGTTCGGCGGAGATGGGGAACATCTGGTTAATTCCGAGACGATGGAACTCGTCCACGATGTGCGCCTGCTTTTCGGTGTCAGCTTTGTTAACTGCGAGGAAGAGAGGTCGATTCGTCTTGCGCAACAGACGCACGAGCTCGAGATCAGGCGCGGCGACATTCGACCGGCCGTCCACGACCATCACGATGGCAGCGGCTTCATCGAATGCGACGCGCGCCTGGCGAAAGATTTCAGACGGAATGAAATCTTTGTCCTCGGGAATAATTCCGCCGGTGTCGATGATGCGAATGTGGCGGCCGCGCCACTCGGCGTCTCCATAGAGGCGGTCGCGGGTGATGCCGGGTTCGTCGCCGACGATAGCGCGGCGCGAGCCTACGATGCGATTGAACAGCGTGGACTTGCCGACGTTGGGCCGGCCCACGATGGCGAGCGTGGGAACTCCGGCGGCGGTGGTGGCGAGAGTGCTGGTCGAGTTGTAAGTGGGCTGAGTCAAAATGTGTCTTTTGTGGAGCGCGGCCGTTCGCACATGGTGCTTGTCATCCCGAACGAATTGAGGGACCTTGGTTTCTGTCGGCACCATTCCATCTGCCGCGCCAGGCAAATACCAAGATCCCTCGCATCGCTCGCGATGACAGCGCCAGTTCGATGCGAATTGCCCGGAACTCGTATTATAGAGACTCCCGTGGCTTTAAGTTCTCAACCCGTATCTGCGGCAACGCCGAGTCGTCCCGCGCCTAAAGGTAAAGACGCCACCCTTCACCAATTCTTCGCGCCCGGCGGAGTGTTGGCGCGTACGCATCCCGCGTACGAATTTCGCCGCGGGCAGTTGCAGATGGCGCAGGCCGTGGAGCAGGCGCTCGAAGAGAAACGGCATCTGATTGTGGAAGCCGGCACCGGCACGGGGAAAACGCTGGCGTATCTGATGCCGGTGATTCGTTCGGGCAAGCGCGTGATCATCTCGACTGGGACGAAGAATCTGCAGGAACAACTCTTCTATAAAGATATTCCATTTCTCGAGCAGGCGCTGTTTGGAGATCCGGCTTCCGGCGATGACAACTCGAACCGGCGGCTCTCGGTTTGTTACATGAAGGGCCGCAATAATTATTTGTGCCGCAAGAAGCTTTACGACCTGACCAATCAGCCTGTGCTTAGCGGACTGGAGGAGATCGAGCAATATCGCGACATCGCCGCGTGGGAAAAAACAACTGCGACCGGAGACCGCGCAGAACTGGCCGAGCTACCTGAAACCAGCGCGCTCTGGCCCAAGCTGGACGCGCGTTCCGACGCATGTATTGGGCAGAAGTGCAGCGAGTTTGAGCGGTGCTTCATCACCGAGATGCGCCGGCGCGGGATGGAGAGCGACATTATTATCGTGAACCATCATCTGTTTTTCGCCGATCTTGCCATCAAGTTGCAGGCCGATGGCGCGCCCGATGCCGGGATTCTGCCGGAAGCGGCCGCGGTGATTTTCGATGAAGCCCATGAACTGGAAGATGTGGCAGGAAATTATTTTGGAATCTCGGTGAGCAACCTGCGCGTGGAGGATCTGGCGCGGGATGTCGAGGCGTCGTTGCAACATAACCGGATGCTTTCGGCCTCGCTTTCGGGAGCGTTGGGAAGCCTGCGGGAGAAGTCGCAATTCTTTTTCTCGCTGTTGCCGCCAGGGGATGGGCGCTTCGCGTTCGACACGCGGCGCGAGTTCCTGGAAGAAAATGGAGATGAGTTTCTTGCGCTCAATCAGTCGTTGATGCGGCTGGCCGGGGAACTGGAAGCTTTGCCGCAGAAGCCGGAAGAGATTTTCAATTTTATGCGGCGAGCACAAGAACTCCAGGTGCAGCTTGGCTTCGCCATGGAGTCCGACGATAGCAACACGGTGTTTTGGATCGAGCGGCGCGGCGGAAGATTCAATTCGCAGCAGAGACAACGGGGCGCAGAGAAACCCGGGGAAACGTCTCAAGGCTTTCGTGGCGGCCGCCAAAACGTTTTTCTTCAGGCCACGCCGATCGACGTCGGTCCGATCCTGCGCGAATGCCTGTGGTCGAAGCTGGAGTGCGCTGTGCTGACCTCAGCGACGCTCGCTGTCGGCGGCGGCTTCGAATACATCCGCCAGCGTCTAGGCCTCGAGCATGCGCGCGAGTCGGTGCTGCCTTCGCACTTCGACTACGAAAGCCAGGCATTGTTTTATGTGCCGCCCGATCTGCCCGACGCTCGCACGCCGCAGTTCACGGCGCTGGCGGCGGAGCGCATTCGCAAGCTGCTGGAGATAACTCGAGGGCGCGCGTTCGTGCTCTTCACAAGCTACGCGCAGATGAACGACGTCTACCAGCGGCTGCTGGGGCAAATCGAGTTTCCCATGCTGAGGCAGGGCGACGCGCCGAAGAGCGCGCTGCTTGAGGAGTTCCGGCTGACGCCGAACGCCGTGCTGTTTGCTACTTCGTCGTTTTGGCAAGGCGTGGACGTGCAGGGCGATCAGTTGAGTTGTGTCATCATCGATCGCCTGCCGTTCGCCGTGCCGAGCGATCCGGTCGTTGCCGCGAGGGTGAAGGCGATCGACGCCGACGGCGGCAACGCGTTTTTTCAGTATCAGGTGCCATCGGCGGTGATCACGCTGAAACAAGGCTTTGGACGCCTGATCCGCTCGCTTCACGACCGCGGACTGCTGGTGCTGCTCGATAATCGAATCCTGAAAAAACAGTACGGCCGCGTCTTTGTCGAGAGCCTGCCGAATTACAAGAAGACTACGGACATGCGAGTGGTGGAGGAGTTCTTCGGAGTCGGTTAATGAGGAGAGTCTATGCGGATTTTTCCAGAAAGAGCTCGAGAATGGGGCGTGCCGCTGGGGAAGGGTTTCTTGCTTATTGCGGCGGGAATGCTGTTGATCGGAGTCGGGGCTTTCGCCTGGAAGGCATGGATGCTTGAGCGTTGGCCGCGAGCCGAGGGCGTGGTGTTAAGTGCCCGAGTAGAGCGTTCCAGTATCGACGATCAGACAACTTGCAGTGCGGTTTACTCCGTTCAATATTCGGTTCGGGGCAAGAACTTCACGACGGAAACTGGCGGCCACATATTTTCCGGGGATTGTGCCGGTGCCGAGGCCGACGCGAAAGCAGCACCTGGACACAAGGTCGTCACGCTGTACGATGAGGACAATCCTCGCGGAGCGCATGTAAATCCGGGATTCAATATGGAGTTTTTTCTGGTTTCTTTTATTCTTTCGATCCTATCCCTGGCGTTTGCGGCCGTGGGACTTGCCACCTGGAAGCTCGGGTTGTGGATGGATAGGCGGGGAATCGAACTCCCCTAGATAGGGCCCACCGCGGTTTCACACATACACCCACTCCACTCTTCGAATCCCCCGATACCGTTCGAAAACCTACTTGCGCTCTTCGGCGACTCCCGCACTCGCCAGCACGCCCACGACAATTCCCGAAGCCTCGGCCTTTGAGTGATACACACGCTCAGTGGCTTTCACGAAGTCAGAAAGCTTCGCGTCAGGAATGTTGAGGAAGGTTTGCGGATTGCGGTCGGTGAGCGGGAACCATGAACTCTGGATCTGCACCATGATGCGGTGGCCGCGGCGGAAGGTATGGTTAACGTCCGGCATAGTGAAATCGACTTGCTCGACCTTGCCGGGCGCGAAAGGCTCGGGCTTTTCGAAGCTGTGGCGAAACTTTCCGCGGAACGGTTCGCCGCGCACGAGTTGCTCGTACCCACCCATCGTGAACGACGGCGGAGGCACGTCAGTTCGCTTGCTTCTATCTTCTCTCTTAGTTTCGTCAAGCTTGCTGTCAGGGTAGTCGGTGGGATACACGTCGATCAGTTTCACAACCCAGTCGGAATCAGTTCCCGAGGTCGAAACGAAAAGTCGCGGCGAAACCGGGCCGGCGATCGTCACATCTTCCTGCAATACCGGCGTTTCATAAACCAGAACATCCGTGCGGCTGCTGGCGAAGCGCTGGTCTGAGACCATATATTCCTGCGGCACGTCGAGAGATTGGTAGCTCACGAAAGGCACGGGCTTCGCCGGATCGCTTACATATTCATCGAACGCAGGCGCGTCGCCGGCAGGTGGATCGAACGAAAGTCCGCCACCAGCGCGGAAGTAAAGGGTTTTCGCTTGGGTATCTTTAGGAGGCCACGCGGAATACTGCCGCCACACATTTGTGCCAGTCTCGAAAACATAGGCTTTCGGAAGTTTCGCATCACTCTTGCCTTTAAGATATTGCTCAAAGAACGGGAACAGAATGTTCTTGCGGTAGTATTCGCCTGTATTGGCCGCGAACTCAACCCGGCCCAGATGATCGCCATCCAAGCGGGCCCAGCCGCCGTGCACCCACGGGCCGACGACGAGCGCGTTGAAGATTCCGGAATTATTTTTATCAATGGCGTGGAAGGTGCTGAACGGGCCTTGCAGATCTTCGGCGTCGAACCATCCCCCAACTGTCAACACCGCGCAGTGAATGTTTTTCATGTGCGGCGCCAGATTGCGCGCCTTCCAGTAATCATCGTACGTGTCGTGGCGCATCTGGTCGTCAAGCAGTTGACTCTTGCCTTCAAGAAGCTTGCTGAGATTGGCGATAGGGCCGACGTTGAGATAGAAATCGTAGCCGTCTTTGGTGCCGAAATCGAATTGCGCCTGATTCTTGGGCGGCAGCTGGGGATTTTCCTGCGGCTTGAAGAAGGCATAAAAATCGAAATTCGCGTCGAGCATGAACGCGCCGCCGTGGTAGGCGTCGTCGCCCATGAAAAGATCGGTCATGGGAGCCTGCGGCGAAGCCGCCTTCAGCGCGGGATGCGAGTCAATGATGCTCGCCGACGTGAAAAATCCGGGATAGGAAATTCCCCAGATGCCGGCGTTGCCGTTGTTGTTGGGCACGTTCTTGAGCAGCCATTCAATGGTGTCGTAGAGATCGCTGGAATCATCGACATCTTGCTTCGACTTTTTGTTGTCGATGTGCGGCCGCATTTCGACGAACGTTCCTTCCGACATATAACGTCCGCGCACATCCTGGTTGACGAAAATGTATCCCGCCTTGTCGAAGTCAGGCGACGGCCCAAGTTGTTTGCGGTACAGGTCGACGCCATACGGGCCCACGCTGTAAGGGGTTCGATTGATCAGAAACGGGTAGGCGCGGGACGTATCTTTCGGAACATAAATGGACGTAAACAGATGCACGCCGTCGCGCATCGGGATTCGGTATTCGTATTTCGTATAGTGTTCCTTGACATCGAACTCAGGCGCATCGGCCTTGCCCTGCGCGGCGAGATTAACGGTGAACGCAACGGTGACGAGAATCAAAAATGACAGATTGCGACGCGGCATGGGTTCTCCCTGGTTAACGAAAACGTGAATAGGCAAGCTATCGTTAGTGGCAAAGCATAGTCAAGCCGCATCCCGGCCACGCCGCGTTACAATAGATGTTTCACGAGGAAGCGCGGTTCGGCCTGTATTCACGCCCGTGCCGCTGAGGGGCGCATGTTTGAAGTAACGGTTGACGACACGTTTGCGGCGGGCCATTACCTGCGCAACTACAAGGGCAAGTGCGAAAATCCGCACGGGCATAACTACAAGATCCGGGTGACGCTGGCTGGAGCCGAGTTGGATAAAGCCGGCCTGTTGCTCGATTTTAAAGACCTGCGCGAGGTGATGAGGCACGTCATCGAGCGGCTCGACCACCAGATGATCAATGAGATTGAGCCATTTACGGTGATCAATCCCTCGGCGGAAAACCTGGCCAAATATTTTTATGACGAATCGAACACGCGGCTGAAGGGCGTGACCAATGGCCGAGTGCGGGTGAAAGATGTAACGGTATTTGAAACGGATACCACGACGGCAAAGTACAGCGAATAAACAGCTGCCAGCCGCCCGTTGCCAGTTGCCAGTCTTTCGCTGCCGGGGAGGGATCAAGATGGGACGATCCTATAAAGATTTGGTGGCTTGGCAGAAATCGATGGACCTTGCTGGCGTCAGTTTCGAAACAGGCAGAGTCATAGAACTGGCAGCTGGAAGCTGGCGGCTGGCAGCTGGTTTCAATGCAGATTACTGAAATCTACAAATCGCTCCAAGGTGAATCGACCTACGCTGGTCTGCCCTGCGTCTTCGTTCGCCTGACAGGATGCAACTTGCGCTGCTCCTGGTGTGACAGCGAGTACACATTTCAGGGCGGCCGCAAGATGGATGCAGAAGCCGTGCGCGACGAGGTGATGCGGCTGAGTCCGAACGGAGGCTTGGTCGAGATTACCGGCGGCGAGCCGATGCTGCAGGAGCGAGAGTTGGTCCCGTTGATGCGGCAGTTGCTTGACGGCGGCTATCGAGTCCTGCTCGAAACCAGCGGAGAACGGCCACTGGAGCGGGTTCCGGCGGGAGTCATCAAGATCGTGGATGTGAAGTGTCCGGATTCGGGCGAGGGCGACACGTTTCATACGGAGAATCTTGAAACGCTGACCAAGGAAGATGAAGTCAAGTTCGTGCTGAGCGGGCGCGCAGACTATGAATTCGCGCGCGCCTTTACCTCGCAGCATCGTTTAGCCGAGCGAGTAAATGCGGTACTATTCTCCCCGGCGTTTCGCAAGGACGCAACCGGTGCGCGCGACAGTTCGCACTGCCTGCTCAATCCCCAGGAATTAGCCGAGTGGATGCTCGCTGACGACGTTCCAGCACGCCTGGGATTGCAGTTGCACAAGTTTATCTGGGATCCCGCGCTGAAAGGCGTTTAAGGAAATTGTTGATTGATATTGATGATTGCTGATTGAAAAGCTTATGAAATTGTCATCCCGAGCGAAGCGAGGGATCTTGGCTTCTGCCCGCAGCGGCGATGCCGGTGGCGCAGGCAAGAACCAAGATCCCTCGCGTTGCTCGGGATGACAATCCGTTATGTGGTCGATCAACAATAAGCAATTGCCGTGCAAGAGATGCCCGATCCAAATAAACCCCGCGCCGTCGTTCTGCTCAGCGGAGGAATGGATTCCTGCGTATGCGCGGCGCTTGCCGCCCGCGATCACGACGCCGCGGCATTGCACGTAAGTTATGGCCAGCGTACCGAAGACCGCGAGCGCCAATCTTTCCTGGCAGTCTGCGAGCGCCTGCGAATTCAAAACAAACTCCTGGTGCGCAACGAAATATTTCGCGCCATCGGAGGTTCTGCCCTGACCGACGACAACATTGCGGTCCCCACCGCGGACGCCCCTGGCCATGCCATCGGCCGCGACATTCCCGTAACGTATGTGCCCTTTCGCAACGCGCACTTTCTCGCCGCCGCGGTAAGTTGGGCCGAGGTGCTCGGAGCCGAGAAAGTCTACATCGGCGCGGTAGAACAAGACAGCTCCGGCTATCCCGACTGTCGCCCAGCGTACTATGAGGCCTTCAACCGCGTGATTAAAGCCGGGACGAAAGAAGGCACCATCGAAATCGTCACCCCGCTCATTCACCTGCGCAAAACCGAAATTGTGCGGCTGGGCCTTGAATTAGGCGCGCCATTCGATTTAACTTGGTCATGCTACAGCCGCCAGGATCAGGCATGCGGCGTCTGTGATAGCTGCGTGTTGCGGCTGCAGGCCTTTGCCGCAGCCGGCGCCAGGGATCCGATTCCCTACATGGAAACCTCGATTGTCGATTTGTGATGTGTGGTTTGGGATAGTTGATTGAGCGTTGAGAAAGCGAACGGCCTGAGAGTGAGTTTCAATCTGCAATCAGAAGTCAGTCACCAAAATGTTTTCCGCCGGGAGGCCGCAATGAAAAAGCATTTCGCAGTGTTCGTTCTCGTCTTGGCAATGCTGGCACTGTGTGCGCCTCTGGGTTTTGCCCAGGCTTCAGCAACAGTGAAGGGCGTCTGCAAGGATGCTCAGGGCAATCCCTTTCCCGACGCAATCGTGATCTACGTCAACCAGAACAATGGCCAGAAGTATCAGCTGAAGACCAATAAGAAGGGCGAATATTTCTCCCTGGGACTTACCGCGGGCTCCTATAACGTCACACTTTATAAGAACGCTGACGACCTAAAAGCCAACAAGGAACTGACCCACGCCAACAACTTTCCTGTCGCCCTCGGCGAGGACACACTCGACTTCGACATGAAAAAGGAACAGGAGAAGGCCGCCGCGGGCCAGGGCATCAGTCCTGAAGAACTCAAGAAGAGGCAGGAGCAGATCGAAAAGCAGCAGAAGGAATCGGGCACAATCAAAACCCTGAACGAAAAAATCGTCGCTGCCAATACCGCGGCCAAGGGTGGAGACTACGATGGCGCGATCAGCATCTTAACCGAAGCCACGCAGATGGATGCGACCCGCGACATACTCTGGGCGCAACTCGCCGACGCCTACCGCGGGTCCGCGACCAAACAGACCGATCCTGCAGAAAAAACAAAGCGACTGCAGGAATCCGTCACCGATTATCAGAAGGCAATCGAGATCAAGCAAAAGAACGTCGATGCCGCCACTAAGAAAGATCCGGAAGACAACAAACGTTTGGCTGCCTATTACAACAACCTGGGCGAGGCTTCTGCCAAGGCTGGCAAGGTCGATGATGCCTTGAAGGCCTACACGCAAGCGGCCCAGCTCAATCCCGAAGGCGCGGCAAGCTATTACTACAATGCCGGCGCGGTGCTGACCAATGCCGGGAAAGTCGACGCCGCCAACGAAGCCTTCGACAAATGCATTGCGGCCGATCCCACTAAGGCGGACGCTTATTATCAGAAGGGCCTCAACATGATGGGCAAGGTGACCCTGCAAGGCGACAAGATGGTCGCGGCCCCCGGCACGGCCGAGGCTTTCAACAAGTACCTTGAGCTCGCGCCCACCGGTCCCAACGCCCAGAACGCCAAAGACATGCTGGCCCAGATTGGCGCTCCCGTACAAACCAGCCTCGGCAAAAAAAAGGCGACCAAATAAGCCGATTACCATAAGCATGGTTGAAAAACTATGTTTGAAAGAAAAAGAGAGCGGCCCGACGGTCGCTCCCTTTTCTCCATCCACACCGCCCCAATGTTACTAAGGGCTAAGTCCTAAGCGTCCTTACGTTTCCCTCGACATCGCGTTAGAGTGTATGCATCAGGCGACTGCGGTCGCCTCCATCCCCATTCTGTGGCGCTTTGCAATTCCCTAAGAATCAAGAACAGTCTCATACGAGGACGGAATGGCAGCCCCTGGCAACGCCGCAATCTCAGTTTCTTTGGAAGGTTATTCGGGGAACGGCAAAGTAGCGACGCCCGCTTTGCTTGGCGCTATGTTGCGCGCCGCCGACAAGATCAGCGACCTGGTCTTCTCTCCCGGGCGTCCTCCGCAGGTGCAGGTTCACGGCCAGCTCATTCCAGTTCAGGTCGCAGCGCTCGCCACCCTCACTCCCGATGACACGCGGCACATTGCCATCGATCTGATTGGCGAGAACAAACAGGCAGTCGCCAGCCTGCGCGAACAGGGCTCGTGCGATATTTCTTACGGCTTGCCTGGAGTCGCGCGTTTTCGTGTCAATGTTTTCATCCAGCGTGGCAGTTGTGCGGTCGTGATGCGCGTAATTCCCACTGGCATTCCTGAGTTCGCCTCACTCCGCTTGCCCGCGCATCTCACCGACGTAGCCAGCCTGCGCGATGGAATCGTGCTCGTGGCCGGGCCTGCCGGATCGGGAAAGTCCTCCACTCTCGCCGCGCTGCTCGACTGCATCAATCGCGAGAGAAACTATCACATCATCACGATTGAAGATCCCATCGAGTTCTTGCACAACCACAAAAGCTCCACAGTCCATCAGCGCGAACTGCATAGCGACACGCCCAGCTTCGCGCACGCGTTGCGCTCCGCTCTTCGGCAGGCGCCCAAGGTAATCCTGGTCGGCGAGCTCCGCGATCGCGAAACCATCGAGAGCGTGCTCGAAGCCGCCGAGACCGGCCATCTCGTGCTTTCCAGCCTCAACACCATGGACGCGTCGAAAACCGTCGACCGCATCGTCAGTTCGTTCTCGTCCGGCGAACAGCAAAGCGTGCGCGCGCGTTTCGCCAAATCATTCCGCTACATCGTCTGCCAGCGGCTCTTGCCCAAGGCCGATCGCAGCGGGCGAGTCCCGGTCGCAGAAATCCTGAAAGCCAATGCACGCACACGCGAGTGCATTGAAAAAGGCGAGCGCGAAGGGAAAACTTTGCTCGACGCGATCAAGGCAGGCGCGTCCGAAGGCATGCAACACTTCGACGGAGAAATCGCGCAACTAGTTCGCGACCGCGTAGTCGACCTCGAAACCGGCCTCTCCTACGCCAGCAACGCCACCGTATTAGGACAAGAACTGGTGAGATAGCCGGTTAGACAAATGAAAACGAGACTCCGCACGAAACTTTGTGCAGGAATTCTCAAGGAAAATCCACATCCAGCGCGTAAATATCTTGTGTGCTCACATCCCGTACAAAAAGCCGCGAGTCGTCGGGCGCCTGCCCGCTCCACGATCCCCATGTCCATGAAAAGCGGCGCAGCCCAAGGCTGAACAGCTTCTCGGGATCATGGCTTCCCACCTTGACCCGCAGGCAGAAGGGATTGTCTATCCCAAAGTTGTCATAGTAGACGTAGCGGCTATCCGACGACCAATACGGATAGTCAACGTTTGCATCCGCAAACCACTCCGACCACTTCTGCGTGCTGAAATCGTAGAGCATGAGCTTATGCGAGCCCTCGACGTTGGTGGCAGTCAGGTAACGGCCATCGGGAGACCAGCGCGGGGAAAAAAGTCCTTTGGAACCCGGGAAGGTGGAAGTCTTCCGTGTCTTCATATCCACGAGCTGAATATCGACAGTTGCCGTGTTCCTGGAGGAAATGCGTCCGAAGGCAAGTTGGGAGCCATCCGGCGACCAGGTAGCGTCAATCTCGCCAACGTTTTCCGCTAAAAGTTCCTCGGGCGCGCCTCCCTGCGCGGAAATCAGAAAAATCTTCCATGGCTTCCCTGCTTGGCCGGAAATGTAAGCGATTTGGCTTCCATCCGGAGACCAAACGGGGAGCGCGGCCGCCACGGGTGGAAAACTAAGTTGCAAGCGCTCGCTGCCGTCGACCCGGCTGCGCCACAGCGTGTCGGCGGGAGTGGCAACATAAGCCACCCACTTGCCATCGCGGGTGAAAGCCGCGTCGGTGGCCGAAATGCCGCCCAGGAAAGGAAGAAATTGTTTCGAGGCAGCATCGTAACGTACCAGTTCGGAGTGCGGCTGGATGCCCTGCACAAACAGCTTCTTGCCATCAAGGCTCGGCACGCCCGCGTGATATACGGTCGGGCCAGTCGTCAATTGCGTAGGAACAGCGGAAGCTTTGCGAAACAGCCCGACGGAGTCCGCGACCGCGAAAATCTCGTTGCTTTGGCCTTGGCCGCTTTCGAAGACGTAGTAGCGCCCATCCGGAGTCCAGCGGCCCCAGTTTTCCCGCGCCGGATTGTGCCAGCCCTTGAGCAGTTGATGCAGATTGGACCCGTCGGAGCGGACCTCCCACAGGGCGTCTGTGTTGGCCTGATCATGGACCGAAAATCGAATGCGGCTCCCATCGGGAGAGAACGCGGCGCCATAAGCGGGACCCGGGGCGGAGATGAAAAGATGCGCCCCTGTGCCGTCGGCGTTCGCCAGATACAAATCCGCTCCTTTAATGAATACGAGGCGCCTTCCATCGCGCGACCAGGCGCCGGAACTGCCCTCAACATCCCCCAGTCGCCGCGGTGAACCGGCCGGCAATGGCAGCGCCCACAAAGGCACAACTCTGTCGCCGGTCGACATCGAGCTGCCCACCAGCAGTTGGGAGTGGTCGGGTGAGATGTCATGGATATTCATGCTCTTGACGGGCGTCGAAATCGTCGACGTTTCCCCGCCCGTTGCTGAAACCTGCGCGAGTACCGTCCCTTCCGGCCGCCACTGCGTGGTATAGACCCGCGCACCATCGGTCAGCATATTTCCCATGCCGAAGCCATCATGCGTGATCTGTGTGATGCCCGTGACCTTGGGCGGACTTACCGGGAACAAAGCCCAGGCACCTGCGGCTGCCGCCAGTAATCCAGTCACCGCTGCCAGCGGCCAGAGCCAGCGTCGTCCGCTTCCTGAAGGCTTTGCGGCGGGCTCAACCGCGACACTCACTCTGCCCGAGGTGCTATCCCGCTTCAGCCGTTTCAAGTCTGCCCGGATCTCAGCCGCGCTCTGATAGCGGATCTCACGATCTTTTTCCAGAGCCTTGTCAATAATATGTTCGAGCCCCTGCGGAAGATCGGGGTTGAGGCGCTGCAGTGGCGCAGGCTCCTTGTGCAGGATGGAATCGAAGACCGCGGCCGTAGTATCTCCACGAAAGGGCAGCGTTCGGGTCGCCATCTCGTACAGCACGGCGCCGAAAGAGAAAACATCGGTGCGGGCGTCAAGTTCCTTGCCCAGCGTCTGCTCCGGAGACATATAAGCCACAGTGCCCAGAGTGCTGCCCGCACTGGTGAGGTGTGGATCGTCAGTACTGGCGACGGTAGCTCCATCCGGAGTCGCAGTCGCGCGCGTTTTCGCCAATCCAAAATCGAGAATCTTCGCGTGCCCACGCTCGGTTACGAACAGATTCGCAGGCTTGATGTCGCGATGAACAATTCCTTTAGCATGGGCCGCATCGAGACCGTCGGCAATTTCGATCGCGAGATCAAGTATCCGCTCCAACTCAATTCGCGGGCCCAGAATCACATCCCGGAGAGTCTTGCCCTCCAGATATTCCATCACCAGAAAGAGACGGCCTTGGTGCTCGCCAATCTCATAAATCGTGCAAATGTTTGGATGATTCAATGCCGAAGAAGCCCGCGCCTCGCGCCGGAAGCGCTCCAGCGCCTGCGCATCGTTCGCCAGCGCATCCGGAAGAAACTTGAGCGCGACGAAACGATTGAGCTGGATGTCCTCGGCCTGGTAGACCACACCCATCCCGCCGCCGCCGATTTTGCTCAGCACGCGATAATGCGAGACGGTTTGGCCAAGAATGGATGGAGAATCAGGCACGGCGCACATCTTAGCAGACGTGCGCCGAGGAAGTTGACATGAAAAAAGCCGGTAGGGCCTTAAACTGAGCCACTACCAAAAGGCCCCCGCACCGTGAAAGAGAGCGGCGCTTTCAGCGGCCTGCCCCGAGCGAAGTCGAACGGGCCGCGTAAGCGGCCCAAAAATTGAACCGGTTCCGCAGGGTGCGGAAAAAATTCAAAGATGCATGCGCCACCGTGGAAGAGCGGCGCTTCAGTTTCAACGCAGCGCAAGCGCCCAGGAATTGAACCGGTTTGGCAAGTGACGGAAAAGCTCAAAGATGCATGCGCGACCGTGGAAGAGCGGCGCTTCAGCGCCGCGTAAGGCCCACGAATCAACGCGGGCTTTAGCCCCAGTGGTCGTATTTTGCGTGCGCAAAGAGTTTTCCGCAGCCTGATTAGTCGCCGGGTCTATCATCTCTCCATGAGCGCACCGCGAGCCACGTCCCAAGTTCTGACTTTCGAAGAAGCACGACGCGTAGTCGAAGACCATGCTTCGCATCTGGATCCGGGCGCCAACGAAACCGTAAACTTGCTCCACGCCGCTGGACGCGTTCTCGCCGAGCCCATCAATGCCGACCGGGACATCCCTCCCTTTCCGCGATCGACGCGCGATGGCTATGCCGTGCGCGCCGCCGATCTGGCAACGCTACCGGCCAGGTTGAAAGTGATCGGAGAAATCAAAGCTGGGCCCAGTCAAATTCCATCGCCACTGAATCGCGGCGAAGCATATTCCATCATGACGGGCGCACCGGTGCCGCAAGGCGCCGACGCAGTCGTGATGGTCGAATACACATCGCAACAAACAGACGCAGTCGAAATAACAATAACAAAGGGCGTTGTTCCGGAAGAAAATATCGTCGCACAGGGAGCCGAGGCGAAACGCGGCAGCCTTCTGCTCGACCGAGGCGCGCGGCTCAACGAGTCGGTGATCGCACTCGCGGCATCAGTCGGCAAATCGCAGCTGAAAGTGTTCGTTCGTCCCCGCGTGGCCGTGCTCACCACAGGCGATGAGATCGTCGAGGTCGATGCCGAACCCGGCCCCACGCAGATTCATAATTCCAACACCTATTCGCTCGCGGCACAGATCCAGAAAGCCGGAGGCGAACCCGTGCTGTTGCCCATCGCTCCCGACGAACCGCGCCGCCTGCGCGAATTAATCGAAGAAGGATTGCAATCAGACTTGCTCATCATGACCGGCGGCGTCTCCATGGGTCGCTACGATTTGGTGGAGCAGGTCCTGGCAGAACTGCAAGCCGAGTTCTTCTTCACCGGAGCAAAAATCCAACCAGGAAGGCCGGTAGTATTCGGCCGAGTCAAGCGTGGCGCGGGCACTCTTGCCTGCGGGGCTTTAGCTCCAGCCGCTCTTTTGAACGCACACAAATATTTCTTCGGCCTACCCGGCAACCCAGTCTCAACCATGGTCACGTTCGAACTATTTGCCAGACCAATGTTAGAGGCGCTGTCAGGAATGTCCCCGCGCCAGCTCACCTTCCCGCATGCCCGTCTGAAATCCGACATTCGCGTCAAGACAGGATTGACGAGATTTCTCCCCGCAATTCTTTCCGGCAAGTACGCAGACTCATACGCCGAACCCGTGCCCTGGCAAGGTTCAGGCGACATCGCAGCCCGATCCCGCGCCAATTGCTACATAGTAGTCCCCCCAGATCGCGGCCATATCCCAGCCGGCGAATGGGTAGCAGTCATGCTGAGCTAACTCTATGTTGAGCTGACTGACCACTGACCACTGACCACTGACCACCACCACTGCTCTCCCATGTAAGATAGAACTTCCGCATGGCGAAAAAACTCTCCCACTACGACGATGCCGGCCACGCTCGCATGGTGAATGTCTCGAGCAAAGTCCCCACGCGGCGCGAAGCCGAAGCCAGCGCCTTCGTGCTCATGCCGAATTCCGTGCTGCAAGCACTGCCGAAAAATCCCAAAGGCGATCCGCTCGAAGTAGCGCGTCTCGCTGGAATCATGGCCGCCAAGCGCACAGCGGAGTTGATCCCGATGTGCCACGCCCTGCCGCTGTCGCACGTTGATGTCGACATGAGCGTATGCGAAAATGGCATCGCAATCACCACCAAAGTGAGCACCACCGCCGAAACCGGCGTAGAAATGGAAGCCCTGGTAGCCGCAGCAATCTCCGCCCTGACGATTTACGATATGACCAAGGCTCTCGACAAAGGAATCGAGATTCGCGACATCGTGCTGCAACGCAAGACCGGCGGCAAGAGCGGAGAGTACCGGCGCAAAAAGAAGTAACCTGTATCCACACGAATTACATGGCAAACGAAGTAAAACTCCTTCTTGTGGACGACAACCCGATGGTGTTGGGGATGCTGGAGCATGCTTTGGCGCCGTTTGCGCGGGTTATGGCTGCTGGTGATGCGGCGGATGCTTTGCTGAAGGCGGTCGATGATCCTCCGGAGCTGGTGGTTTGCGATTACCGGATGCCGGGGATGGATGGGCGGCAGCTGGTGGAGAAGCTGAAGTCGCGGCCGGCTACGGCTAATTTTTCGGCGATCCTGTTGGCCAGCCGGGCGGATATTGATGAGCGTCTATCTCCGCAGGATGCGGCGGACGACTACATTGCCAAACCTTTTTTTCTGAAGGAAGCTACGCGACGGATCAAGCGTACTGTTGACCGCATTGCTCTCGAGAAGATGGCGAAGACTGCGCCTTCCGACGGCGTGGTGCGCGGAAATCTTTCGCAGATGAATGTGATTGACCTGATGCAGTCGCTGGAGATGGGGCGCAAGAGTTGCCAGCTCAAGCTGAACAATGCCGGAGAGAAGTGCGAAGTGTTTTTTGCCGAGGGCCAGGTTAAGCACGCTACTTACGGATCACTGGTGGGAGATGAGGCTGTCTTCAAAGTGCTGCGCTGGACTGGCGGCAATTTTGAATTGAACTTCGAAGGCAAGACCGATCAGGAAACCACCAAGCTGAATACGCAGGGCCTGCTGATGGAGGGTTTGCGATTGCTTGACGAATCGCAACGCGATGCTGGTGGAGATATTCCTGAGGACAGCGTTGATAGTGCATCTGGCGCTGGCGGCAATGCTGATGCTGGCGTGAGCACGCCGAGTAGTGGCGGCAGTTCCGGCGGCGGGACGGGAGAGGAAGAAGATGATGTCCTCCTCGACAACTGAGGGCTTGGTGGTTTTCACGGCCGCAGTGGTCACGGTCAGCGATTCCTGCTCGCGCGGGGAACGCGCAGATATTTCTGGGCCGGCGGTGGTTGAGATATTGAAGAAGTCCGGCTTTGAGATTGTGCACACGCGAATCGTGCAGGACGATTCCATGCAGATTCAGAATGCGCTGGTGCATCTGGCGCTGGAAGTGCGCTTCATCGTGACCACGGGCGGGACGGGCATTGCGCCGCGCGATGTGACTCCGGAGGCGACGGAGGCGATTTGCGATCGACTGATTGACGGCGTGGGTGAGCGCATGCGGCTTGAGGGCGCAAAGAAAGCTCCGTTTGCCGCTTTGAGCCGGGGGGTCTGCGGCGTGCGGGAGAAAACTTTGATTCTGAATTTGCCGGGGAGTCCTGGCGGCGCGGTGGAGTCTTTGGAGGCTGTGCTGGAGTTAGTGCCTCATGCGCTGAATTTGCTGGATGGGAAGACGGAACATTGAGGATTTATGGCGGGAAAGACAGGATTGAGAACTAACGCGTCGACGAAGAAGTCGGAGCGCACAAACGGCAGTGGTGCTGACTGGGTCAAGTTGCGCCGCATGAGCGCGGCTCGCATCCGCAGCGGGATTTTGGCTGACCCTGACGCGCGTGCCACGGATGAAAACTTCTGGAAAAGCGCCAAGGTTGTAATGCCGGCGCGGTAAGGCGCGACTCCGAGTCGAATCCCCACTTCTCGCAAAGAACGCGAGAAATGGGGCACCCGGCTGTTGCTCTTCACTTCGCTTACTATAACTTCTGCCGCGTTCATACGAGTATCAGAGTGACGCCTGCAATGGAGGCCGGGGTTGCCGACCACGTTTGGACTGTTGGAGAGTTGTTTGCCTAGCAAACATTACTACGATGCATCCTCGGCGTTGATTACGTCATCAATATTCAAGTGTTTTGATGATAATCAAGCGTTGTTTAATAGTGCCGATGTTTGCATTTATGACGAAATACGACACTGATGTGCAACTTGTTGTCAATGTTAACTTGTACTATACTGTTGACAACCTGAATAGTTCTGGCTACTATGATTGATTTTTCAATCATTTACGCCATGAGATTGCCAAATCATCGACACAGTCCACTTTGGCAACATAATTGCTTAAGCCAGACAAAAAGAGGAGAGCCCATACAGGCGCTCTCCCAAAGTACAACAGGGTTGGATTGTTAATTCTTGCTGGCGGGAACCAGCATGAACCCATCACGACGTGCCTGATACTCGGGCACGAGGAAATGGTCGAGGCCGATCACCTTGGAATGAAAAAACAGACCATTCTCCAAGGGAACTGCCGAAACAGGGACAAGAGCTTCTGGGTTGTTTTCCATGAAGACTCCTTTCACGTTTGAGATTGCCCAGAGAGAGGCCGTGTACTACGGGCTCTCCAAGGACATTCTCGGGAGCCGATCTTGCTGGCACCTGAGAAATCATAAAAGTCGTAAAGTCGTTTGACAGGGGAACGTAAACTCGGGTAGGATACACACATCCCGACGAGACGCGACCGAGCCACCTACAAGTTATGCTTCACTGAGAGGGCCAGCTACTAACTGGCCTTTTCACATTTCGGGAACCAAAATCCCGAGCTACTCAGTGTGCAAAAGTCTATCACATCCGACCCCCGTTTTCATCCCACGAAAACAGAGAATCTTAGGTGTTTCAACTCAAATTATACCTGTTCTGTTAGATGGCTTGCCCGGTACCGAAGGTTCCAATTTGGATTCAAAGTTTCTTCACGAAAGCTCGGGGGGGTGGGCTCACGTTTGTGCGGCTATTGCCGCCCAGCAACGCACTATTAGGACACTACCGACTCGTATCTCGATGGGCTGGACCTGGCGCGCGGCGAGAAACTGAATCTGCTCTTCTACGTCGCTCTGTATTCCGTTTGCGCGGCGCTGAGGTCGGTAAGGCCGAATCGGAAGTCGATCGCTGGCCTGAACATCGATCTGCTTACGGACGAAGTCCTCCATGATTGTTACGGAAAGGTTTTGCTTCTCTACAAGGCTCTAGGCGGTGACGACAAAGTCGCGAAGGGTCCCGAACTAGTTCAAAGGGTAAAGGCGGATCTCGTTGGGAGTTTTGGCGGCCAGAAGAAAAAAACGAAGACGGGCCCCTAGCTCCGACCCAATTCGCCCTCCCAAGCAGAACCCATAAAGCGACTATACCGCAGGGGGCAGGGCTCACTCATGCTCGGTTTTGGCTTGAGTGGGGATGTTCGCATGTCACAGGCTTAGTCCGGCGCACGAGCTATTGTCGTAATGCCGCCGGCTGCGCGAAGAGAATTCCCTGAGGCGGCACGTAGGCGTTGGCGGTGCGGGGGTCCTTCGACTTCGGAACTGCTCCGCTTCGCGAGGCAGTTCCTTCGCTCAGGATGACAGGGTTCATCGGCGGGGGCTGTATTCTTTTGCCGCTTGCGGCTGAGCTTAGTCTATGGAAAACCGTAGCCAAATCCTGTCAATAGCTAAATAGTAAACGATTCTGGCTATGTGACGGCACGGAAAGGAAATATAAAGTTGGGAAATGTGACGGTTTACCCTATAGCGGGATGATATAATATAATTATAGAGTCGAGAAATCGACAAGAAGGCGTAGCCCACGGGCTGCGCCTTTTGTGTTTCTGGGCGATTTCAGGGCGACTTGGCAGCAGGAACAGCAGGTCCCTCCACCCGCTACTCCTTCCCTTCGGGAAGGAGTAGCTCCGGTCGGGATGACAATGACTAATTAGATGAACAACATGACGTTGCGTATTGGGAGAAGCCTATGAGGCGGCACGGTAAGAGAGTGTTTGCGAATTTCAAGCAGCGGGGCGAGTGGGTGGAGTTGTTGTTTATGACGGTGGCTGCGGGGTTGGGTTTTACGGTGGCGAAGCCTTTTGGGGATTCGGCTCGCTACGATGTGATCGTGGAGCACTTGGGGCGGTTCCTGAGGATACAGGTGAAATCCACGGAGCTGTGGACGGGTAGCAGCTATGTGTGCCAGTTGAATATGTGTGGGCGACTGTACACGGCGGAGGACATTGACTACTTTGCCGTCTACGTTTTGCCTTTGGATTTGTGGTATATCTTTCCGGCGCGGACGCTGGCGGGGTTGAGCAACGTGGTGCTTTCGCCGCATCGCAAGGGACATAAGTATGAGCGGTACATGGAAAACTGGTGGCTGCTGACCAGGAAGCACGTGCGGCGGGGAGCCAGGACTGTGGTGCCTTCGGGGGATGAGTGGAGGGATGCGACCGACCAGTTGAGTGCGCGGATTGTGGAGAGGTTGCGGATGGTGGGTACGCGGGTGCGATAGTCAGAGTCAAAGTCAAAATCTAAAGTCAAAGGCGACGGACAGGGGTGTCCGTCCCACAAGTGTCGTTGCCGCCCACGGGGACAGCAGGTTCCTCACCGGGCTCTTCGCCCGGTTCGGAATGACATCCCTATTTTTATTGTGCCTTCTTCTTTGATTCCCTTTAGCGGCTGGCTAGGCCGCCGGTGGTTTCGCCGCCGTCCAGGGTGTAGACGTGGCCGGTGGCGTAGGCCGCGTCGTCGGAGGCGAGGAAGGCGAACAGGGCTGCTATTTCTTCGGGCTTGGCGTGGCGGCCTAGCGGGATCTTTCGGTTTACTTCTTCTAACATCGCGTCGGTGTATTCGGCTCGCTGCATGGGAGTTAGTACATAGCCGGGAGCTATAGCGCAGACACGGACTTTGGGGGCTAGTTCGAGGGCCATGGATTTGGTCAGCTCGATTACTCCGGCTTTCGTCGCGTTGTAATCGGCGTAGTGGGGATAGCCCATGATGCCGTTGGTGGAGGCGGTTTGGAGAATGACTCCGGCGCCGCGCTCGGCGGTGTAGTTCTCGACCATGTGGCGGGCGGCGGTTTGAGCTACGTGGAAGACTCCGGTGAGGTTGACGGCGATTATTTTGTCCCAGTCTTCGGGAGTGATGTCGAGGAAGTTGTGGCGGATGCTGATGCCGGCGTTGTTGATCAGGACATCGACTGCTCCCATGGCGCGGATGGCTTGGGCGAAGGCGGCTTCGACCTGAGGGCGGTTGGTTACGTCGGCGAGTATAGCTTCGGAGATTTTTGGGAACTGGTGGCGGGTTGCGTCGCAGGCTTTTGCGTCGCGGTCGAGGATGCAGACTTGGGAGCCTTCGTCCAGGAATCTGACGGCTGTGGCTGCGCCTATGCCGCTGGCGCCTCCGGTGATCAGGACTCGTTTGTGCTTCAGACCTTGCATGCGGTTCTCAACTCCTGCGACGCGATGATCAGATCGGACACAACGAAGCTCCTGAATTACTGAATTCTATTTGATCGAATCTCATCTTAATCTTGTGACTGAGATAAGTGTAGACAGTCGTGTTCATAACGATCCGCCGGAGAAGGGCGATTCGAGAGCGCGCGAGGCGGCGGAGATACGGCCGGCCCACGTTTGGCTGATGGCCTTTAGCGTGGGCGCGATTGTCGCGAACATTTATTACATCCAGCCACTGCTATCGACGATTGCGACGGCGTTTCGCATTTCGGTGCCGCAGGTGGGAATTGTTGCGATGCTGACGCAGTTCGGCGCGGCGTTGGGAATGCTATTTTTTGTTCCGCTGGGCGACACGAAGGAGCGACGCCGGCTGATTGTTAGCCTGCTGCTGGCGGAGAGCCTGTGCCTGGCGCTGATGGCGAGCGCGCAGAATTTTGTGTGGCTGGCGCTGGCCAGCTTTGGCATAGGGATTACGACGGCTACGGTGCATGTGATTGTGCCTTTCGCGACCCACCTCGCGTCTGCGGCGCGGCGGGGAGCGACGGTGGGCGCGATCCTTGGCGGATTATTGTTAGGGATCCTGCTGGCGCGAACCTTCAGCGGACTTTTGGGCGCGTGGGTGGGATGGCGCGCGATTTATTGGCTGGCTTCGGCGCTGATGCTGTTGCTTGCGGTGTTGATCCGCACAGGTTTGCCGGTGAGCAAGCCGGAACTCAAACTCTCGTGGCCGAGTTTGATGCGTTCGACGGTGGTGCTGATCCGGAATGAGCCGGTGCTCAGAGAGGCGGCTACGTTGGGCGCGATATTTTTTTGTGCGTTCAATGCGTTCTGGACGACGTTGGTGTTTTTTCTGGAGACTCCGCCGTATCACTATGGAAGCGCAGTGGCGGGACTGTTCGGGCTGGTGGGGGCTGTGGGCGCGGTTTTCGCACCTTTTATCGGACGCATGGCGGATCGTTATGGGGCGAGGCGGAATATTCTTATCTCGCTGATTGTGACGCTTTTTTCTTTTGTTGTTCTTTATTTTGTTGGAAAGCACATGAGCGGGCTGATTGCGGGCGTGGCGTTGCTCGATATCGGCGTGCAGAGCGGGCATGTATCGAATCAGACACGAATCTATGGCCTGCAGCCTGAGGCTCGAAGCCGCATGAACATGGTTTACATGGTTTGCTATTTCAGTGCGGGAGCCGTGGGATCGTATGCCGGGTCGGTGCTATGGCATCGTTTTGGGTGGGCCGGAGTTTGCGGACTGGGATGCGTGCTTTTATTGGTTGGATGCGGCGTGTATTTTTTGTCGGGGTGGAAGGATGGGGCCCCGGAGCCTTGAGCCGGGATCGTGACGATTGCTGTTCGATGGGTGCGGAGCTCTGAGCAGCATGGGTGGCGGCGCAGGCGGACAGCGGGTTCCTCGTCGCTTCGCTCCTCGGAATGACAAGCCGGAATGACAAGCCGGAATGACAAGACTGATTAACCGGCGCCCTTCAAGACAAAATCCTAGATGGGTTTGCCGCGGAAGAAATAGATTAGTTCGATGATCAGGATTATCACGACCATTAATTCCAGGACGAAGGCTCGGCTTTGGTTGAATTCGTCGACCATGAAGCGGTAGAGCTCTTCAGAGGTTTGCAGTTTTTGTTGGACGAGGTCTTTGTAGTCGGGGACACCGACTTTTTGCGCGGCTAGCTTATAGAGGCGGGCGGAGAACATGTCGCTGAGGAATTTGATGGCGTTGTCGGCGCGCTCGGTGAGTTCGCTTACGTCGAGCAGGACGGTGTGAAGTTTTGAGGCGGCGCGGGCGGTGCGCCAGCGGAACCAGAAGCCGTGGCCTCCGCGATCGAGGAAGTCATAGACGCCTTCGAGTTGTATGGTTAGGAGTTCGTCGTAGTGGCGGAACTCTAAGAGCTGCGAGTTGGCGTACTGCAGGAGCTGGATGGCGGTCTCGGCGCCAAGGGGAGTGTCGTAGATGAAGGCGGCGTTCCATCCGATGACGGCGAGGTCGTTAGGGTAGTACGAGATGCGGGATTGAAGGATCTCCTGACGCTCGCCGTCGGAGAGCGGCTGATTTTCTCCGCGCACTACTTGCGAGATTACGTCGCCGCGAGATGCTAATAGATCGGTGGCTGAGGGCGAGCCGGCAATCTCACGCAGGTGGAAGATGAAATAGTCTTCCTTCAGCCACTCTGCGGTGTAAGGCTTGACCAGGGCTGGAGCGGCTCGCTCTAGTTTTTCTTTGACGATGCGGGTGGCGAGGCTTTCGAAGTTGGTGTCCCAAACCCAGCGGCTAGAGAGTTGGACCAGCTTGTCCCAGTCGCCGGAGAACGGGAGCTCGAAGATCACGCTGACTACGCCGTAATCGAAATACCTGATGTCGCCTTGGAGTCGCTCGCCACTTTCAAGAATCAGCGGCTCGAGGGCTTCTTCGACTGGCGGGCGCTGGTAGCGGACGTAGCCGGGAGCGAGATGCCGGAAGCTGGCGTCGGCGGTGCGGGCGCCGAAAATTTGGCGGAGTTGGTCGAGGCGAATTTCTTCGCAGACGTCGAACTGGATCAGGACCAGGACTGAGCCGCAGAGTGGCGCGTCCTGGGTCTTGACTGCTACCAGGGTGGGCAGGGCTTCGGCGGGGACCTTGCCCATTGCTGGCTGCGGCGATGGCTCCAGAAGCGTGTTCTTTTCAGTTTCCATAACGTTCAGTTTCGATCACGTTTATTTCGATCAGTGCGGAGGCGCTATGTGCTGCGATGAAACGAAAATGCCCCGCGCTTACAAGGCTTAAGCGCTGTGCGTTCATTCTCTACTATTGTCCCAGAAAATTGTAAGGATGGGCAGGAGGCTGGTAAGTAATTGATTTGCAATGGTTTGTCTGGATATCGACACAAAGGGAATTAACGGGCATCCGGGGGAGGGGAATGATAATATGTGTACATTGAGTACACAATTATGAGTACGGTTAGAATTGGCATCCGTGAATTCCGCGAAAAACTAGCGGGCTATCTTGAGTCCGATCAGCCCTTGGCGATCACTCGTCATGGTGAAACGCTCGGCTTTTATATTCCTGCGCAGAAGCGCAGCCGGACTGCGGAGCTGGACGCCATGCGCGCCGCCGCTAAAGATCTGGATGAGATGATCGCGTCGTGGGGAGCAAAGGAAGAGGAACTGATGGAGGAGTACAGACGGATACGCCGGTCTGCCCGCGAGAAAAAGCGAAATGCCAAGCAAAGCGCTGGTGGTTGACGCCAACATCCTCGTGCGTGCCGTTCTCGGGAAGCGCGCACGCGAAGTGATCGAGACGCACGCGGAAGACGTTTTGTTCTTTGTTCCCGAATCCGCATTCGCCGAAGCCGAAGAGCACTTGACGGCTCTTGTGGTCAAGCACGGGGGCGATCCCGAGAAAGCGCTCATCCTTTTGCGATCTCTGGGCCGTTTGGTGGAATTGATTGGCGACGAGGTGTATGGCGAGTTCGAAAAAGAAGCGCGAGAACGGCTGGCGCGGCGGGACCCAGAAGATTGGCCCATACTAGCCTGTGCGCTCGCGCTTCGGTGTCCTATCTGGACAGAAGACACCGATTTCTTCGGCTGCGGTGTAGCCACATGGACTTCCGACCGGCTGCGCATGTTCCTGCGCGATTGAACCGCGACTAATCTGTAATTATTTTCTCCTAGAAAGTCCCCATAATAGCGCCCCGCCCGCTGCGATGGCCGCTAATCCCAAGCCCGCGCGCTTCATGGACTGGAAGACTTCGGCTTCGCGCTGGCTGGTGCGGGCTGACTCGGGGTGTGGGCGAGAGTCTGGCACGGCTTCGCCGTTCAGTGCTATCTGAAGTACTTCGGCGAGGTGCAGGGCGTGGCGCGGCGAACATTGGGCGATTTGTTCGCGGCAACTGAAGCCGTCGGCGATGATGAGCCAGTCTGGCGGTGCTTGGCGAACTGCGGGGAGGAGTTCTAATTCTCCGATGGCGATCGAGATGTCGTACTTGTCGCGTTCGAAGCCGAAGGAGCCGGCCATGCCGCAGCAGCCGGGTGCGGGGCTTTGGAAGTCCACGCCTAAGCGGCGCAGGACCGCCTCTTCGGCTGTCATCTTCATTAGCGATTTGTGATGGCAGTGGCCGTGGAGGAGTGCTTTGCGGTTGAGTTGGGGCAGCGGAAGATTCTTTGCTTTGGTTTCAAGGAATTCGCTTAGCAGGAACGTCTGGCGCGAGAGAGCTTGCGCGCGTTCATCGTGCGGAAAAAGATTTACTAGCTCGTCACGGAAGACGGCTACGCAACTGGGTTCGAGTCCGACTATCGGAATACCGGCTTCGATTTCGGGCGAGAGTTCGTCGAGGATCTGAAGCAGAAGAGATTGCGCGCGGTCCAGCATGCCGTGGTCGTAGAGCGGGCGTCCGCAGCAGAGATTGGCTTTAGGCACGATGACACGGAAGCCTGCGGCTTCGAGGACTTCGACGGTGGCTTTGGCCGTGTTGGGATGGAAATAATTGTTGAAGGTGTCGGGCCAGAGAAGAACGCAAGGCGCAGCCCCTGAAGGGGCGGTCGATTGCGAAGAGCCTGCGGTATCGCTAAAGCGATACCCTGATACGAACCTTCTTGCTCGCGTGCGTTCAAACCACGCTTTGAAAGTTTCTGGAGCGAAGGCTGGTATGGAGCGCTGCTGCGGGATTCCGGCGACGAGCTTGGAGAGGTCGCGCAGGAATGGGAGTTGCGTCGTTAGGTTAATCAGGCCGGGCGCGTGCGCTGCTACGCGCGCCCACAGATCGATGTTGCCGAAGGCATAGGCGCTGAGCGGGCGAACGCGACCTTCGTAGTAGTGGGAAAGAAATTCGGATTTATAGGTGGCTACGTCGACGCCGACGGGGCAATCGCTTTTGCATCCTTTGCAGGCGAGGCAGAGGTCAAGCGAGTTTTTTACTTCTTCGCTGCGCCATCCGTCGCGGATCATTTCATCGCTTCGACCTTCACCTTGGGTCATCTCCCAGAGCAGGTGGGCGCGGCCGCGCGTCGAGTGTTCTTCTTCGTGCGTGACGCGCCAACTGGGGCACATCACGCCGCCTTCTTCGCGTCGGCACTTACCGACGCCGACGCAACGCAGCGTCGCCTGCGCCAGGCTGCCGTGATCGTCGGTGAATTGAAAATTAGTTTTCGGTTCCCACGGAGAATACGTTGCGCCGAGGCGGAGATTTTCATCGAGCTTGTAGGGCGGCTTTCCCGGTAAACCAATCAGCTTGCCGGGATTCATCTTCCATTCGGGATCCCATACGGACTTGAACTCACGGAAAGCCTGAATGAGTTCAGGGCCAAACATTTTCGGAAGCAACTCTGCGCGCGCCTGACCGTCGCCGTGCTCACCCGAGATGGAGCCGCCATAGCTGACTACGAGGTCGGCGGCCTCTTCCATAAACTTGCGGAATTTCGCGATGCCGTCTTTCGATTGCAGATCGAAGTTGATGCGAGTGTGCACGCAGCCGTGGCCGAAGTGCCCGTAGAGCGAGCCCTTGTAGCCGTAGGCGGCAAACATTTTGCGCAAGTCGCGCAGGTAGCCGCCGAGTTTTTCGGGAGCGACGGCGGCGTCTTCCCAGCCTTCCCAGTTGAGCGGCTCGCCGGGCACGTGCGAAGTGGCGCCCAGAGCCGATTCCCGGACTTCCCAAACGCGCTTGGCGTGCTGCTTGTTGGTGTAGAGACGCATGTTGGGAGGATTCGCACTGAGGCTTAGCGACTGCATCAGAGCGCGAGCTTGCGACTCGGCTTCCGGCGCTGTGTCAGCGCCGAACTCGACCATGAGCCATCCGGCGCCTTCGGGCAAGAGCACGAGACCTTCGGAGTTGATACCTTTTGCCCGCGTGTAGCCGACGAGAAGATCGTCGAAACCTTCGAGGCCGATGGGCTTGTGCTCCATGACTTCGGGAACGTGGTCGGCGCACTGATAG